>Ga0228710_1004375_pt1 | contig 22326 bp, 12 predicted proteins | sample MedpolnodulmetaG_FD_177995 | JGI IMG/M metagenome (GOLD analysis project Ga0228710, IMG submission 177995) | Root nodule microbial communities from Medicago polymorpha collected in Santa Monica, California, United States - pink nodules | ecosystem: Host-associated > Plants > Roots > Nodule...
ATTAAAATCGAACCACTAGTAATTTTAGGACAACACTCACAACTTGAGAATTTACTTGGATCCAACATCCATTGTAAATATCTCCCCTTTCTTTAATGTTGCGTCGTTACGCTTAGTTTATTAATTCACGTTTAATTTAGAAAAATCCTTTTTACCAAAAAAATTCAAATATGCAAACACTCAAAAAATATTTCTCAAGAAACCTTGGACCAATCCAAGTGCCTTTTTCTTTTATTTTCTTAATCAAAAATTTAATCAACTTAACTTTCATTTTAGACTTCTTTTGTAAAATAAAATTGGACCAACCTCACTTTATTTTTCTCTCATGCCTTGAGGCCTCTTTCTCCTTCTCAAAAATCATTTTCAAAAATTATAAAATTAACCTAACTCACAAAAACAATTTTGGAGAGTGAACTACAATGGTTTTGATCCCACTTGTGGGTATGTAGGCAAAGGACCCAATCCTTTCAAATCAAATAAAAAAACAAAATCTTACTTCTTCTCCCTCCATTCTTTCACTTAGACTCTTAGGCATTTATTTTCAAAATAAGCGAATAATTAGCACAAGATAATTTAGCCAAGAGGTTCCTACGGAATACCGTAGTCGTTTAGGGTGCGTCAAACCTTCCCTTTTCGAAACCAACCCCCGGACCTAATCTCTAAGGGTTTTTCTCTCTTTTTCCCTTCCCAAAAATAAAAGTAGAAAGTTCAAAGATTGAAGGTGCAATACCAATCAATGGATTGATACCCAAAAATCACGAGCACATTGTGCAATAGATTGTCAACTAAGGATAACTTGTGCAACAGATTGTTTGGACATTGGTTGATGCTGCTTTTGTTTCGTTTGTGATTTTGTAATTTTTATGTAGTCTCTCTGGTACACCTTCTGCTGGAGGGACTCCTATTAAATTGTTAATATATATCACATTTTGCCTTGTTAAAAAAAATGTGAGTATGAGATAGAATTGTATAAAAATTGTTACAAAATAGTTGTATGAATATCATTTCTCTTTTTATTACGTTAATGCATATAAAACACAAACAATAATTTTATTAAATTTTGATTTTCAACAATAAATCACGAACAATAGTTTTTATATACGAAGCCGAGGATTTTCAACAGATTGGGTTTGAGGACAAGGAGTCATTCCCATGATATTCGTCTATAACAAATTGAGATATATTCTATTAGTTCTGAACAGTTTTGTTCATTCATGTTAATTAGGAACCAATTAATCAGTAGATGCACTAGCTAAACAAGGAGTAAAAATGGAAAGAATAAAGGTTGACTGACTCGACCACCTTGACACGGGTAATAATTAGAAGAAAAAATAAAGATAATTTAATATAATTACATGTGTGTCATTGTCGAACAGTGGCGGAGTCCTTCATGGGTTAGAATGGGCCACGGTTCATTCAAAAAAATTAAAAAATTAACGACCATAAGTTTATTTTTCGAGATTTCATACAATTTTGTGTTGGTTATAGGTTTCAACTGATCCAAATTCCTGCAAAGTGGTGTAGTTGCCCACCCGAAAAATTTAAATAATTCAATTATAAGTCTATTTTGCGAGACTTTAAACAATTATTCAACGTTCATAATTAATTTTATATCTTATAAAGTTAATACTCAGTGGTTCACCCGAACTTTTTTTTCTGGCTCTACCACTGTTGTCGAACACTAACATTTGTCACGTCCGAAACACCTTCTTTGGTGTTATCTTAGTTAACATTTTGTTGTGCAAGAACTTTTTTTTTTTTAAACAACAAATTTTATTTAACCTCCAGGTCTCTGCTCAAGACGAATAGAGACCGGTGTGAAACTGAGAGTACAAACTAAAGGTGTCGTATATAGGCAGAACACCCGGAAATAAACACCTTAAAAAACACCCCCTGAGGACAACTCCCACCAAAATACATGTCACCACCTAAAACAGACTTCTTCACGAAAACGACCACTGTAAAAACGATATCCCGCACCACTCATCGTCACTACTCTCCCCCAACGAAACACCCCTTTAAATTAAACTCCCAGTCCTTAAAACCAAAGTTGAGCCACATCCGAAAAGCTCCTATCCGAAAAGATCAATCAGCTTCCACCACCTCTCAACCTCCGAAAGAAACCATAAAAAGTCCAAAACCAAACTTGAGCCAAAGCACTGACTCCCAATCTCGAATCAAAAGTGATCGGCCCACCAGACTTGTGCAAGAACTTTGATGTACCTTCTTTTCATATTACTCCGGTACATGATTGGATATCAACTCCAATTCCAACCCTTTATAGAAAGTGGAAGAGTGTCATCTAATGATGTTGAGTTTGATGACTATTAATAAATTTTCTTATTTATTTTGGAAAAAAAAATGCACATTTTTGTTTGTGAAGAGTGATCCACACGACATTTTATTATATACACTATTCTATAAAAAAAATAAAAAAAACCTTCTTATTATTATTATTATTATTATTATTATTATTATTATTATTATTATTATTATTTGTTATTTTTTTTGAACAATCTATTATTATTATATTATCACCAATTAAAAAATTAGTTAAATTTCATTAAAATATGAACAATTCACAACAATAATAATAAAATAGGGTAAATGAAAGAGTTAAATTGAAAAGAAAAAATACAACCCAAAAAGAAGTATTCCTTTATATATTTGTGTTTCGGTGTAACATTTTTCTTTCAATTTTACCCTTTATTTAGCTATCTTCTTCCAATTTTACCCTCTCCTTTAATTGGAGGGAGGCTAGAGCAACTTTGTCTGGGTTAATGACAAGGAGTCATTCCCATTTTATTTTTTCTTAAAGGAGGAGTCACTATTCCCATGAAGTCTGGTATTCGTCTATAACAAATTGAGAAATATTCTCCTCTCAAAAATAAAAACAAATTGAGAAATATCCTATTAGTTATATTTAAAGTTGTAAATTGTGAATGAATGATATAAGCAAGCTATTAAACAAAAATTCTAGTCTTTCTCTTTTTCTTATGAGACATGTCCTTTCTCGAATTAGAATAATTATTACTGTTAATTTCTATTTCTTATCATTTGTACTTTCGATCGCATCACTAACTTCTACCTTTCACAAATTCAAAGCGGATCAGGATCTCCGCCATGAATCATATCTAAACAATTTTCAGAACCTACAAACCAAAACTAAATCATTTTCTCCTATTTATCTTCAAAACTAAACCAAAGTTCAACAATAACGACAATGGAGGTTTCGAAAACATTTGCTACAAACCCTTTTGGATTCTCTAATTAATAAGTATACCCCACTAGAGAGAGATAGAGAGGAAGTTTCATTTTCAATAACAAAGATATCGTTAAATTTTTAAAGGGTTGAAATGGAAGTTCTGGATGTCAAAGCAAAGCTTTGATAATGACCAATCAATTTCAAATAGTGCAAACTGCCAAAATTCCACAAATATTTGGGAGTTGCAGTACCCAACAAATGTATCAATCCAAAAGACTCTAAATAAAACTCTAACGCCTGCCTTCACATCGAGCGTGAACTAGAATCCGATTTTCTCATACTCTATACAATCCGACTCTAAATCTCTAATAATATGAACATAAATATCACTAGCTAAAAAAGCGAAGGAAAAGGATGAACTTTTATAAATAGGTCTTGGAGCAAAATGATAGTAACAATTAACGGTATAACGGGAGCTCCCACGGCCCTTTCAAGAGAGACAGTTAATAAAACGTCAGAAACCGAAATCTAACAAAATGTGTCTGTTAGTCTACAGGGGGTAACCATCATATCATTTGAAGTGACAAAGTGAGTCTATAATGATAATATTATTCACAAGTTGAAGGTGACTCCTCAAGACGTGTGATATGTACACCAACCACTAATGGCACCTCCTCCTGTTTTGAAGGAAGAACTTTAAAATGAAATGAAATGCAGCTTGCCGTCTATCCATCAGCTTGCTTGTGCAGTTTGAATGAAAGCTTGAAGCAAACTCTGAGCTGCAAATGTTTGATCAGGTGTTCCAGATATCACAACCTTCCCTCCACTTGTACCGGTGCTGCTGGGATCAAATACTGTAACATCTGCACCTGAAATCTGGTCCCAGAAACAACACTAGAGCATATTAATATCATCTTTAATAGATATACTATTTCCATAATCCTTATACAAATAAAAAAATTGAGAAAGCGAGACTTTTTTAATAATTAAAGTGACATCAATAAACATTTTACAACCATCCTTAAGGAGATTGAAACTCAGCCCTATCTAAAAATAAATATGTATATTAAAATTTTAACCTTTCATTTGTATTAGTATTATATCTGCATCTGCATTTTTTTATTAAACGGTTTAAACATAAAAAGGGTTAAAATGAAAGCTCTTGATACCAAAGTCTAAACTTCGATAATGGCCAATAAATTTCACATAGTACAAACAATGCCAAAACTCCCTAAAAATTTTGGAGTTACAGTACCAACAAATGTAACAAAATGAAATGCAAGTTTCATACTCAGATCAGATATACCTTTTTTTCAACCTTAATTAAAATCATTAGCACTCCAAAAACCACAATGATCAAATGATTCAAAACTCACCAAATAATCAGAAGAAAGTTTAACACAGCCCAACCACGAGTCACGGAAAATTAAATAATTCATGACATCTTTCTAAGGGAATAAATAATCACACACCTGTCTAATTCGATCTAAATTGCCGCCATCTTCACCATAAACAGAACCAAAGACATGCTCTGAGACTATAATCTCCACAGTAGTGTTTGTCACAGTGGCAACAATGTTTCCTCTGCCAAAAGATTTTACCAAATCAGAAAGGTTGAAAAAAGATCAGAAGCAGGAAGATGTCTTCACAGATTGAGTTATTTGTTTATCAAGCAATATATTCTTTTATTGATTTGTAGTGAATATTTATTATGCCATTGGCTTCTACATCTAATAATCATAGGAATCTAAGATTTTACAAAGGGAAAGGGATACTGACCTGCCAGGTTCAACATTCTCGATTAAATTTGTATGTAACTCCCCATTTTCTGCGACCTTTTTAGCTTGATACACCCCTGCATTCTGTAAATATACAAACTCCTAAACAATCTTGTACTAAAAACCCTAGGAGAAACAAGAGATGCAATAGAACATCAAAAGATGGTAAACATAAAGGAGGTGAAGAATACCTGTGGTGGAAACCTTGCAAAAGGAAAAGAAGATTTTTTGCGGGTAATGAACTTACTCCTAACAGTATCTTTATTTAAAGGAAAACTTGGTTTGATTCTTGCTTCAGCAAGCACCTCATTGGTCAAAGGATTATCCCTAATTATAGAAGTGATTTTACGTAGAGCATTTTCTACGCATCTGTATCCACCAGTGATCTGCATGAAATATCTCTCTATGTATAAACATGACTAGCAAACAGTAAGAAAAGATTGTTGGAGCCCCGACAAGAAACTCAGCCACTGGCATGAGCGCTTCTGAGATTGTCTAGGAGAGAGAGCTTATGAAAACAGCTTATGACATGTCCATACGCTGTTTTCAACTTATTTTCATAAGCTCTTCAAGATAACTTATGAAAACAGCTTACAGTTTATATGAAAACATTTTGATTTAATTTTATTTATCTTGTTATAAATATAACTCACACATAAGTACTTATGATATAAATGCTTATTAAGTTGTTTATCAAAAGAAGTTATCAATCTATTCTGACCACATGAATGCCTCAGTAGTAAAAGCACTAATGCAGTGCAACAAAATAAGATATTTGTTATCATTTCATTCTTAACTAAGCTGGCAGCAAAAGAAGAATTCTACAGCAATACCGAAGCAGATATAATAAGGATTGAAAAGACACCATAAAATAAGTATACGAACATTAGACGAAAGCTTCCAGAAACTAACAAATGAGGACCTTTATGTTGGATACAATGGCATTTTTCTACTTTTAAGTATTTTATTCAGGGTCAGTTTGGATTGACTTATCTAGTGACATAACCACTTGTGAGACTATTTGAGAAAGCTTATACGAACAGCTTATGAAATGTATATAAATTGTTTTCGGTTTATTTTCATAAGCTTTATCTTTTGTTAGCAAATAAGCTGAAAACAAATTCACGAGTCAAGAACCTGAAATATATTTGTGTAAGTAGGTAGCACTTCTACTAGCCAAGTATAATAACTGTTTTCCATATTAAAGACCTTTAAAATTGGAAATTAAGCAACTAACAAAAGTTATCCTTTTATCATGAAGGATATCAGCATATGATAATAAAATCAAATCTAAACATTTACAGAAGCTCCGTGTAAAGTAACAAATATAAACTCTTGAGAACCTTAAAAAAAAAAAAGCGCAGCTGTCTTGAATTATACAAGATACATAATTGTACCTGGACTACCACATCATTATCTGAAGCATTAGGAATTGGCTCTCCATGCAGTAATTGAATATCAGCCCCACTCACTTCTCTCAATTCTGAAATCACCTGACCTTCATTACCAGTCAATAAATGTAACGTGCTCGTTGTGATTAAAAGCCTTGCAGTTACAGGTGATTCCACAGCAGTGGCTGGCTGAAACCCATTTCGAATGTGATCTTCAGCAATTCTAGTGAAGACAAGAATAACAGCATCTTGTGCAGGAGAATTACTTGATTCAAGGTTCTGGACGGAAGAAAAAAAAATCTAGATCAATAATAGAAAATTATGGCAATTCAAAATGAGTATCAAAATCACGTGACTAACCTCAAAAGCAGAAATAGTGACGATACGCTCTTCATACTGACCTAAAGGAGGTGCAAAGACAATAGAAGCACCAGTTTGGATTTCAAAAGTTCTGACTATAGACCCTTTTTTACCGATCACACTACCAGCTACATTGTTAGAGCAAAGGAGTCTGAAAACAACTGCGTGTCCGGTACCTTTTGAGTCAAGGCTAGAGTTTCCGTTAGCGTTTGTTGTCTGTTTTGAAGCATCGTTTATAGATAAACCTTCCATTGAAGGTAACCATGAATTAAGGTGAGGAAAAAGATCCTCATGTGTGTAAGAGGTTGACCTATCAGACGAGTTAATAGTTGGCGGCGTGTTCAAAGATACTTTTCCCATCGGTGGACAATCTTGAAGACAATAAGATACATAAATCAGTGCTTTCTTTACAGCCAAACTTTCACCAGTTATCTGCCAATCAAACCAGTTCCCAGATAAAGAACAAGAATATTAAATAGTCAGTTCAATGACAAGCGAATGGTGTTATTTTCGCAGTTCTTGAAAATATATTTGGTTAAATCAGTATAGTCATTCAGTTAAATGACAGATCAGATTTAATCTAGTCAACTACTTGCCAGTTTCCTCTACTTAGACATTCTAATTTATCACAAGGTCCACAGACCTACAATCCCAAAATTGAAGTTCCAATTCACTTATATAACATACACATAGTAATATGATTTTCATGCCAAAATATAGGAAGAAAACAAGATCATGATTTCACTGACCATTAATAAAAACATAATACTTGACATGAATTCCACTTAGTATGAATGAATCCTTATCCCAAATTTCTCATAATAATAATAATAATACAAATGATTAGTAAAAAGAAAAATAATACAAATGATAACCAATCTCCTTTCTTAAGGATTTTTATAAGAAAAATCAATAAAATGCGTGGTATTTACCTTTGTTATTTTATTGAATACCACATTTTTCAACAAATAATTTTCAATCTTAACCAAAAGGAAAGAATTCTAACAATTGAGAAAAAATATATGAAAATTACTACTGTTACATTCTCCGTATAACAAATCATAGATATATTAAATGATTTAAAGGATATGCATAGTCAATATAGAACATTTTTACATTAATATCCAATGAAAATCCCCAATTTTGCCAGATCAAGCCACTTTTACGAATGTATTTTGAAATCGGTAGTATCGGTGGTGGATCCAAGACCCTAGCTCAAAGGGTTCAAACTTTTGATTTCTTTAAGGAAAAATAAAATCAGGGTCTTTAAAACGCAAAATAAATCGATGTATATTTGCATTTTTTTTAAGTTCAATCCCCTCAACGGGGTTGCCTCCGCCCCTAGGTGGTATGACATGGAAAAATAACGGCCTATCATTGAATTTCATGTCAGTGTAAAACTATTTTACAATCGCATACGTGAATTTAAACTCTATTAAAACATTAATTAATGATTGAGTGATCTTAATTCAAAGAGCTCAACTTAGAGTCAAATCCAATTGCATTTGCCGTGCCTAATAAGAATAATAGTAATAATATTAATTAGTAATTAACTTTATTTAACAAATCATTAGTGATTAATTTAGATCCTCCATCGTGTGAACCTTTTTTATACATAATTTTTAAGGCTATCCAAAAAATATCACTATAAATATTTACTAGTGGTTGGGAAGCTCAACCGGTTTGAGCCAAGGAGTTGGAGGTCCGGTTCAAACCGGACAAAGGAGAATAACTAATCTAACAACTAATTATTAATATTTAGTTAAACATTCGTGTAAAAAAGTTTTAAATACAAATTAAATCCTATTAATAGTAATAATAAGCAAAAGCAAAACTCACAAGAATTAACTCCTCATCTTTAGCAGCACAATGTGGAGCAGGACAGACCCTAATATTAGAACCACTGTTATTCCTAATATTACTTATATTCTTCCCTCCTTTTCCAACAATAGCACCAATTTGAGAACTATGTGCTAACAATTTCCCATAAACTTCACCATTTCCCCCTTTCTCACTTTCAAGCCCCCAAACCCTATCAAAAACCCTAACAACACCTTCTTGTGCATTAGAAACCTCCATTTCCCTATCACCCAAAACAATCCCTTTTCGATCGGACATCGACCCAATTACCAAAATAACCCTATCATCCGTCCCCACCACCGCATCCTCACAATGGATTTTGCATCCGGTTTCTCGCCGGAGCTGAGAAACGATTGACCCTGAACTTCCGATCAATCCACCAACCGTTGACGAATGACAGACCAAACGAAACGCGATCTGACCCGGTAGAAGTTTGAAAACGGGTCGTTTTCGGTTGGTCCGTTTCAACGACGACGGTGGTGGTGGTTGTGGGTGGTGATGATCGGTGGTTTCAACGGCGGCGGAGAAAGTGGGGTCTTGCATTTTTGAACGAAATTGTGAAAAGTTTGTGACTTTTGAAATGGGGTTTGCGTTTTGTTAAAGTTAACGTTAATGGGTTGTGATGATTTGAGGAATTTTCATGGTGAAAAGGAGATTTGTTTGGGAATGAAAATGAAATAGAGTGAGAAAGTTGAAATGGAATGAAAAGGGTATTGTGAAGGATTGGTTTTGTTTTTTAGTGTTATTCTGTGTGTTTGGCTTTATTTGTTGACAAGCTTGAAATTGAGGTTTGTGGTTTGTCTGCTAGCCAATAGAACAGTGTAATTGTGGTGTGTTATTACAGCTTGGTTAATGTGGGAAGCTGTAATAATAAATCTAACTTTGATAGCATTTCCCTGGTAATAATAACAGTGTCATATTCTTTCAAAAAAATAAAAAATAATAACAGTGTCATATAATTTCATAAGAAAACAATACTAATAAAAATGTAATCTTCTACACATACATTTGAACATGTTGAAAAGAGTCGATCAACATGGCATTCAACAATGTTTCGAGCAAAGGAATTGCAATGTGTCCTCCTCTTTGCAAACCATTTAATCAAAAACAAATTCAAATTTTTTGTCTTTCTTAAAATAAGCCATTTAAATTGGGTTGACTTATTTTTAAGGAAAATGCTAACAAGTGTCCTAAGGGCATTGTTTAAACATCTAAAAGTAACAACTTTTGCATGGAAATTGTACGATTATGACTTTAACAAGTGTTTAACTTGTATTTTCAAGACATAATTTCTTTTTGTGGGTTTCTTAAACAATGCTCTTAGGGCACTTGTTAGCAAGACCTTATTTTTAATACTGTGACATTTAAATCACAATAAAATAAAATCGAAACTAAGCATGAATAATAAAAAGGAGAAATTTAACGGAGAAAATTTGAAATGTGTTTGGTGTATTAATGTTTGGTTCTTTCCGTTGTCATGCGTGGATGATGACTACAATATAACAAACACTAAACAATTTGTTTTTGTTTTCGAGAGGACTAAACAATCTAGTTTGTACTTACAAAAAAAAAAAATCTATTTTATAGATGGTACTCTCGAGTCCTAATTATGTGATATCAAAATGTCAAATTTGTGTGTTGTTGGTTTTACCTAAACATAATTTGATTTTCAATTAGCTGGTTTCTTTTTAAGCAAAATGAAATGATTTTGTTATAAAAAAATTATCAAAAGTTGATAACAATCAAGTTTTATCTCATTAAATAGAATAAGTTACATGGATCAAATTAGGATCGTACATGGATAGGTTCATTCAGACTAACTCGACCAAACCGACTTAGATCGACTTATAAAGGGTAGGGTTAAGTGATCATGTACCACTAATTTCATAAATAAAATATATAAAAAAATAAAATAAAATAAAAACATATATGACATGTTGGGTATTGAGTAAACTCGGACCGAAACCTAATACAACCATCTCACTTATTGAGAGGAGCCTTTAAAACAAATTTGGCAACCTAACCAACAAGCCTACTTATCCGTAAAAGAAAAAATTATAGAAATGTTAATCATTTCTCTTCTGAGAGCTTGTATATTCATTCAAATAAGAATATTTCTAAACCCAATTCATCAAGAAGATGAAAGTTTAAGTGAACTATAACAGAAGAAGATAAAAAATAGAAAGTCAAATATATCAAAATGGAATCACGAGAAAGGAACTAAAGTCAAATATTGGTCATTTTTCATAAGGGTGGTCTTTCCTTTGGAGGTAGTTTTATATAATGGATATTCATTTTCTCTTGGACTTTACAAACACATTATACATTATATCAATTAAAGAGTCTATATCTTGCTAGTAACTCTCTTCTCCTAATAATGATCTCTCACAATTCATAAAAAAAAAAAAGTGATCTCTCACATAGGAGTGGCTTCATTTAATGGAAAAGTCTTCCAAACCGAATATATAGAATCAGGTGCACATTGGTCATTACCCCCTAAAAATTATCATGAAGTAATCATTTCCGACCTCGAATCTGAATGTGTTCCTTCTTATGATGAGTTTCAAAATACCTTTGAAGAAATGCATATTGAAGCATTAGAAAATTTAGCTCTCAAAATAGAATGATTCTCAAATTGGCAGACGAAATTTCAAAGTTTAACAATGCTTTTGAAAATTTTAAAACTGAACATGCATCTCTTGTAAATGAGCATATTGAATATCTTAAGGACTATCTAAACTTTATGGAATATAGGAATTGCAAATTTTGTCCTAATTTACATGAAGAGAACAAAAAGATAAACTATAACAAGCTTCTAAAACTCCTATAGTGTTTGCTATGAAACCAAGTCATGATAAACCAATTGTGATGACGTGGGTGCCTAAAAATTACATATGTACAACTAATCCCCAATGACCTAACGTTTGTTGGGGACCTAACTTTATTACAACCATAAAAAGGTAAGATACATGACAAAAGACACTTCCATGTTCATTAATTTTACAAGAAATGAGTGTGGGTGTGTCTCATATGATGAAAATAATTGAGGTATAATTTTAGGTGAAGATGTCGTGGAAAACCTCTCCACAACTAACATTAAAGATGTTATGCATGTAAAAGGATTGAAACATAATCTCTTAAGAATAAATTAATTATGTGATAATGGGTATACAAATACTTTTAACACCCTAATTTGCATAATTGAGTTTAATGCCAGAAAGGGAAAAGTGTTTGAGGGTATTAGGGTCGTAAATATTTATATGTTTGATTTAGATTATGTATCTCTAATAGTGGAATAAGGTGTCTTGACGCTGCGAATGAAGATTATTGGATTTGTCATAGACGTCTTGGTCATGTCCAACCTTTGGGTAACAAAAGACCAAGGTTGGGGCAAAAAGACATCAACCATTGGAGTAAATCTAAATCTGGTTCTTTTTATACCCCAAGAACAGTCTTTTTATCTACGGTAAAAAGTTTTTTGGGGTAAAAAGAAAGAGATTTACTTTTACCCCAAGGGTTGACCTCTTTGTGCCCCAAGTTGATTGGCCTCTTTTTACCCCTCGATTGGCCTTTTTTTACCCCTCGATTGGCCTCTTTTTACCCCCAAAAAGGTAAAAAAGACAAAGACTATAAACATGAGAGAGTGAGGAGGAGGAGAGAATGTGAGATGATGGTGTGAGGAAATGGTGAAGTTTGGAGGTGTATTTATAGGGAAGATTGTAACATAGGTTATAACTACAATAAATATAGTCAAAAAACGTGTAAAAATATATAAAAAAAAATGTGTAAAACCAATTAAAATCACTTGACCACTGTCCAAAAAAACGTATTCTTGATGCATGAACAACCGGTCATTCTACATGAGTTAACTCACGTTGCCCCATGCATGCAACGTGAGTTAACTCGCGCTAGTGTTAAACTCTGCGTGAGTTAACTCACGCATGTTGGGCGGTTGTTTATGCATTTTAAATGGTTTTTACACGTTTTTTTGACATCATTAAGTGCTATGTTACCTCAAACCACCTATAAATACCCTCCTTCTCTTCACTATTTCTCGAATAAAAACTGCGTATTAAATAAATTTGAATAAAGTTGCGCATTAAATAAATTCGAATAAAAGCTACATTACATTACATTCGGGTAGAGATATGTGGTACAACAATTGTCTTACCTCTGAAATTGGATAAATTCAAACTTGCTAAACAACAACTCTCAACCATTCATCCGGAAGTTTTATTGTTCCATTCAAAACAACATGTATTATGCAGAATCAACTATATATGTTATCACATCGAATTCCCTCATATAAGACGAGTCATCACATAAAGAATGAGGTGCATTTTGTGACACTCATCTTATATGAAGGAATTCGATATCATAACTTATATAGTTGATTCTGCATAATACATGTTGTTTTGACATGAACAATAAAACTTCTGGGTGAATGCCTGAGAGTTGTTGTTTAGAAAGTTTGAATTTATCCAATTTTAGATGTAAGACAATTGTTGTAGTTGGAAGGTGCATTCCCTAGCTAATCACGATCTTCTGGCGGAATCAAGTTGTTGAGAATATCTTCAGTTGATCTCTACAACGTGACAAACATATCGATCAACATAACCATGTTGTGCTGCCAAAAAATAGAGAACATGATCCTCATGTCGTCGTCGTTCTTTAATTCTAGCCGACTGAACGTTATTCTCTCATCGTCCAACGTTGGACATTCATACCAAATGTATTTCAATCTCCTTGTGTCTTCGGGGTTGAGTCCTTGATTGATTTCATCCAGTTGATCCTTGAGACCTTTTAACGTGACATTAATGTACCGAACCCTGAACATTTGATATCTACAACTTTGAACATCTGAGGATTTCCACCGTTGAAGCGTATGCTAACATTGAACAAATCAGTCATTGTTTCAAACCTACCTACACCATAAAAAATTTAACAATCAATGAAAAACTCATTCAAACATTTCATCAAACACTTGGAGTGCAAATTATACATAAACCCTAAAACTGATAACTACAACATAAACATGCAAACATCTAATCAATTAAGCAATATAAGTCATTTACATGTAACATTGTATTATTTCTTGCCAAATAAATCAAAATTTAAACTAAACCTAAAACTAAAAAAATCTAATTTAAGACAAAAAAAATCTAACATAAACATGCAAACATCTAAACATCATAACAATTAAGCAATATAAGTCATTTACATGTAAATTGTATCATTTCTTGCAAAAAAAAAAATTTTAAACAAAACACTAAAACTAAAAAATTCTAATTTAAGTGAAAAATTCTATCATACCAACATAATTTAAGTGAAAACTTACTTGTTATTGGAGTGTTGTTTGATTTGAAGTTGAAAAAATTTCGGATTTCGGTAATTTGAGAGAGATTTGAGATTATAAATGAAGAAATGAGGTTTTGTCTGGCCTTAAAACAGCACGCAACGTGACTTAAGTCACGCAATGTGAGTTAACTCACGCAAATTTAACACTAGCGTGAGTTAACTCACGCATGGGAATTTTAGTCATTTCAATTAGGAATGAGTAATTTCTGTTGGGTAAAGAGCAGAATTCACATTTCTAACGGAGGTTGCAATCTTTCTGGCCTTTGTGGTGCTAATGTTGAAACTTGCTCATACCTCTACTATGATTGTCCTTATGCTTAATTTATCTAGACTTGTCTTGGCTTAATAATAAATTCAAACATCAATTATTGTTTAGTGTCTAATCTTCTAGATATTTACAAAAAACATCGGTCCACTCAATGTAGAGTAGTGATTCTTAATGCAATTGTCAACATCATTATAATATTTGGTATATCACAAATTAACAAAAAATCAATAATTTCCTCAACTAAAAAAAATCAATAATAGTATTATCAACACATTACCTACTATCAACATGATCACATTAAATACCTCTCTATCTGGTAATAACATTACATTATCGGTCAATTCTTCAATGACTAATTTTATGACCCTGAAGGCTTTCAATGTTAGAATTCACCATTCAAAGACACCTAATATAATAGAAGTGATTTAACAACATCCCTTCCTTACTTGGACAAGTTAAGTGCAACACTTGTGAGGCAACCCTAGGAAGGTCTAGCCATGGTACTTGTGGAGGAATTTTCAGAAATAGGTATGCTAACTTCTTAGACTGCTATATAAGTAATTTAAGAGTCTCATTTGCAATTATTGTTGAGCTTCTTCGTGCCATGAATGCAAATGAAATTGCTTATAAAAAGGGTGACATCAATTAGTTTGGCTTCTGTGATTGGTATGGAGGTGTAATGTTGATGAGGAAAGGGGAAGACGAGGATATGGAAAGGGAAAAAAGATAGAGTAGATTTGGTGTAGAAGGTGTACCGTTATATTTTATAGGACCTTATCAACTAGTGGTAAAAAAATTAAAATAGTGCATCACTTAGATCGCTTGTGGACATTAGAAATCTCCTTTAATTAATTCACCTCCAACTTTCAAAAACATTTTATAATATTTCACAAATTTTACTTTTCATTTTTTTATGGAAGAAAAGGGTTAAGCCCTAACAACATAAACAAACATAAAAGAGAAACTAGAAGCCTCTAGAAAAAGCAATACCGCTTCTATTAGCCAATAACGCAAAAGAGGCAAAATTAAGAATAACATCAAATGTTCTATAAGAAATAACCATTTGAAGACCGTATTTGACAAACATATTCACCACTTGGTTAACATTTTGGAAGACATGTGTCAAGGAGTAATGCTCCAACTGATGCAAGATATCATAGATCCAATTAACCGATAAGAAATAATGATCTCTAGTATTGCATCCAACCACCATCAACCTGACACCACCTTCAAATCAAATTCAATATAAATAGTTTTGAAGTTCCGACCAAAGGACAACTCAAACCGTTTAATGATCACTCACAATTTTGTCATAGTATTCGTGCAAGCTCCGAGGGAGCGTGCATACCTGTATAGGAAACTTTCATTGTGCTCATGAGCCACACCTCCACAAATTGTCGTAGTATCATGGTTTGCCATTGCTTCATCATGATTCAACTATAATCGACTTGTAGTATGAGGGATCTTAGGTATGGATAATATGTAAAGTTTTGCTACTATTAGAGGAAGTAGAAGGAAAAAAGACTCTTGATTGACAAGGACTGTGAAGTGGCAACCATATGATGGTTTTTTGGGTTCAAGTGTGAGTGATTATCTCACATTGACTATGAATGAGGTAAATGTTTGATATATAAGAGAAGTGACTAATATACCTTAAAGTTGTGGATAAAGATGTGACACCTCCTTCTTTCGTGATTCTGAAGTTATGTTTTGTTGTTGCTTTCGACGTTTTGTTGGACTCACCAAGTAGTATCACAATTTTGATACAACTTGGTGAAGGAGTGAGATCCTTGTATTGAAAATCCTCTAATTGAGGCAACTATCTCTCTTATAATCTAATTGTGTTCTTACTTTCTCTCTTTCTCTTTCTATTGTTTTTGTTCGATAAGAATAGACAAAAAAAAATTATTCAAGAAATGGTTTGTATAAATATCAAACACTAAAAACTAAAAAAATAAAATCATATTGGCATATTGCTTGAGGAAAAAAACTTGACACACAAACAAATTTGATGCAAGAAAGCATCACTACGTCACTACCCAAATGAGAGAGTAGAAGCAAACCCCCATGGCTATGGACTAGCCACGATTTCAAACTCAAACCTCCTAACTTGTTGGCCCAATTAACACTCTCAAAACCAAATTCCTCCGCAGCCTCCAAAAGTCATTGATTCCTCTCTCTCTCTCTCTCTCAACACAGCACAAACCTCTCCAAATGATGAATACATAAACCCCAACACAAAACAAAACCTTTTTGTTGATGGCTTTTAAATGAGAAAATCTAAACCCCTTTTCACTCTTCTCCACCATAACCAAAACCAAAATCAAAACCTTTTTCATCTTCTCCTTAAACCCTTTTCATCTCTCTCCCAACAACCCTACCAAGATCTCCCTTCGCAGATCTTCACCATTCTCTCACAACCCCAATGGCGTAAAAATCCTTCCTTTAACACCTTAATCCCATCTTTAACCCCAACCCATCTCTCTTCTCTCTTCAATAACCCCAATCTCCACCCTCTCACCGCCTTAAACTTCTTCAAATGGATCCATTACCAACATGGTTTCATCCACACCGTTCATTCCTACCAACCCCTTCTTTTCATTCTTGTTCGAAATGGGTTTCTTCGTGCTGCAGAAAATGTACGAAACTCAATGATAAAGTCTTGTGTTTCATCACATGAAGCAAGGTTTGTTTTGAACCTTTTGACCCATCATGAGTTTAGCCTCTCTGTTACATCGTATAATAGGCTTTTTATGGTTTTGTCGCGATTCGGATTGATTGATGAATTGAATTGTTTGTTTAAGGATATGTTGAATGATGGGGTTGAACCTAATTTGATTAGTTTTAATACTATGGTGAATGCACATTGTAAGATTGGGAATGTGGTTGTGGCGAAGGGTTATTTTTGTGGGTTGATAAAGTTTGGTTTTTGTTGTGATTCGTTTACGTATACTTCGTTGATATTGGGTTATTGTAAAAATCATGAATTGGAGGATGCTTATAAGGTGTTTGAGATAATGCCGCAAGAGGGTTGTCAGAGGAATGAGGTTTCGTATACTAATCTAATTCATGGTTTTTGTGAAGTTGGGAAGATTGACGAGGCTCTCGAGTTGTTCTTTCAAATGAAGGAGGATGGCTGTTTTCCTGATGTCCGAACTTATTCCGTTCTTGTAGCTGCATTTTGCGAGTTGGGTAAGGAGACGGAAGCTTTGAAGTTTTTCGAGGAGATGGCGGAAAATGGTTGTGAGCCTAATGTTTATACTTACACTGTGTTGATTGATTATTTCTGCAAGGTTGGTAAGATGGACGAGGGGATGGAAATGTTGAGTACAATGTTGGAGAAAGGGTTGGTTTCTAGTGTTGTCCCGTTTAATGCCTTGATTGATGGTTATTGTAAACGGGGGATGATGGAGGATGCCATCTGTGTTTTGGATTCGATGAAGTTGAATAAAGTTTGTCCAACTGCTCGTACATATAATGAACTAATTTGTGGGTTTTGTAGAAGAAAAAGCATGGACAGGGCGATGGCATTGCTGAATAAAATGTATGAAAACAAGCTGTCACCCGACCTCGTCACATATAACACATTAATCCACGGGCTGTGTAAAGCGGGTGTGGTAGATAGCGCTTGGCGGCTGCATCATTTGATGATTAAAGATGGCTTTGTTCCTGATCAGAGGACTTTTTGTGCTTTTATAGACTGCCTCTGTAAAATGGGAAAAGTAGAACAAGCACATCAAGTCTTTGAGTCTCTTAAGGAAAAACATGCTGAAGCGAATGAATTCGTATATACAGCCTTGATTGACGGATACTGCAAGGCTGAGAAATTTAATGATGCTCACTTACTATTCAAAAGGATGCTTGTTGAGGGATGTTTGCCGAACTCTATTACGTTCAACGTATTGTTAGATGGCTTGCGCAAAGAGGGGAAAGTGGAAGATGCGATGTTGTTGGTAGATGTCATGGGAAATTTTGATGCGAAGCCCACCATTCACACATATACAATTCTCATTGAGGAAGTATTGAGGGAAAGTGACTTTGACCGTGCTAATAGGTTTCTCGACCAAATGATTTCATCTGGATATCAACCTAATGTGGTCACGTATACTGCATTTATTAAAGCATATTGTAGCCAAGGAAGATTACTGGAAGCTGAAGAGATGGTGGTAAAGATTAAAGAAGAAGGGGTATTACTCGACTCCTTCATCTATGATTTATTGATTAATGCATATGGGTGTATGGGACAACTAGACAGTGCATTTGGTGTTCTCAAACGCATGTTTGATACTGGTTGTGAGCCTTCGCGTCAAACATATTCCATCCTATTTAAGCATCTAATAGTTGAAAAATATAATAAGGAAGGCATGGGACTTGATTTGAATTCAACTAACATTTCAGTTGATAATGCCGATATATGGAAGATAGCTGACTTTGAAATCATAACCATGGTATTTGAGAAAATGGTGGAACAGGGCTGTGTGCCTAATGTTAACACTTACAGCAAGCTTATTAAAGGACTTTGCAAAGTGGAACATTTGTCATTAGCCTTTAGGTTGTTTAGCCATATGAAAGAAAGTGGAATTTCTCCATCTGAAAACATTCATAATTCTCTTCTAAGTAGTTGCTGCAAGTTGGGAATGCATGCAGAAGCATTGAGATTGTTGGATTCTATGATGGAGTATAATCATTTAGCACATCTAGAATCCTATAAGCTTCTTGTTTGTGGGCTATTTGAACAAGGTAACCAAGAGAAGGCTGAAGAAATCTTTCGTAGTTTATTAAGCTGTGGGTATAATTATGACGAAGTGGTCTGGAAAGTCCTAATTGATGGTTTAGTTAGGAAGGGTTATGGTGATGAATGCTCGCAATTGCGGGGCATCATGGAGAAAAATGGTTGTCGTTTACATTCTGATACACACACTATGTTAAGTCAGGAACTGAATGGAACTTAATGCAATGCTTGTTTATTTTTGTGTGGAATGGAATGGGGAAAACGATTCCTCCCATTGCTATTTCTTTTTTGGATAACTCTGGCTAAGGCTGTTGTATAGAGGAATACCTGAAATTTCACAATACATTCTTAACATATTTACAATATCTCAGCAAGTGAGCTGCGAGCAGCTCTTCTCTGCTATTGCATTGACAGTTAACAGACCAGCAATCCGTAGAAGACCAAGAGGCAAGTGACTATTTAAATTCTTATTTATTCTTTTATTCTCATCATGTAATAAAGCCTCAATTCAAATTTGTAACTTTAATTTCAGTTTATCTCTGAATGTTAGTGCATTATTTACATGAATAACTGTGAATATGTTAATTTCCTCATTACTTCACTTGAATCATATTACACATTACAAATTTCTATTGAGTATCAAATTGTTTTTTTACTCTCCGTCTTAGAAAATACATTTGTGTGATTGATTCAAGGTATTCATCATCATTGGAAATAAACAGGAAAAGTTTAGTCAATAAATATTTTCATATGTTATATTGGACACGGCCTATTGGTGCTTATCGCATCTGCTTGCACTTATTTTTGGGGGGGACGTTGGGTTTAACTTTTAATTAGTGAGATGATGTGGGGAAATACATCTAAATACATAAAAAGACGTGGATTTTTGAGTTAGATCTTTTGATACGACTTTGTAGTTTGTATTATTTATTTTCCTTCAGTTAATGACTTAATGCTAATGGATGTATAATGGACAAGAGGGCTCTTGACACAACAAAGTTGAGCTTATTTTTTCTTTTTTGATTCTGGTTCTTTGAATGTGTAAACTAATGTATCTTGTCAAAATGGTGTTTGATGATTTGCTTAACTATGTGGACGCCCATTTTAGCTGTGCTGTCAAATAGTGGCTATAGCAATGCTTTAGCGCTATAAGGTAGCGAAATTTTTATTAAACTGCTATTATTCCATGATGCGCGATTTAGTACAATGTATTGTCAAATAGTGTCTATAGCATCCATTGTTTTCCGCGATCTGCGATTGACAACACCACATTCAGTTATTTTGGTTCAATATAGAAATGTAACTGAGTTATTATTAACATGTTTGTCTGAGCTATGTTGTAGTCCTTTTGCATTATTCTTTATAATGCTGAGCCTAGTCTGTCCATAAAAGCTACTGAATAACCTATTACCTTTTCTGAAAAAAACACTAATTTCCCTTCTATTTTATTTTATAGGTATTCTATTCTTTGCCAACTATTGTGTCCCACAGCAGAAGCTGTGGTAAGACGACACAGAGATTTTAGCAGTTCAATTCTTTTGTTATATATACAACTATGGTTACAAGACTTGAGTAAATTTTAGTTGAAGATCCATTGGTATTGTATTGGTATTAGCATCCATTTCAAATGCATGTAGTTGCTGTAGTAAATGGCAGCCTAATATCCTTCCACTATCATGCCACCATTGCCCTAACAAAATCTTCATAAACTTCTGCACAATTATCTCAACATAATTGAGGAGTTGAATGCAAAAAAAAAAAAGGTCAGCAATAACACAATAAAAATTGAAGCAAAAAAGGGTTGGCTACGAAAACTACTCAATATTTAGACTTTCCCTAAAATAGCTATACTGATAAGTTGAAATTTATGTCTGTTTATTTCCTTCCTGTTTGTGTTTTGCACTTGGGTGTTTAGCCTTTTTGGTGAGGCAAATGAGTAATTTGGTCTATAACACACCACATGAGGTGGTGGCTTTTTTGGCTCTACCTTGTGTTGAGTTCATCTTTTATTTAGAAGAATGGGCTCAAAGCCATGTTTTAAAAATCAAACTGAACAGTTCAACCGGTTGAACTATGAACTGACACTGTCCACGCTTTGGTTATTTGAGCGGTTTGATCACAGTTTCGTCTTATTCAAGTTGTTGAAAGCTGTTGAACCATAACTTGGAGTTGAAAGTCTCACTCATTGGTCCAATGTCCGATTCGTTTAATATTGGGTTAAAGCTTAAAAGGATGGAATTCTAAAAAACACGATCACGGAGGTTCTAATACCTTACTGAGAAGAAGTTTTGTGTGTATGGGCTGCACACATGATCTCATAGCTTGATTACTATCAGTAAGCGGAGTAATTAGGAGTTTATTATAGGTTAACTTGCAGCCTAATATATCAGTAGCTTGTAGGCTGTACCGCTGTAGCCTAAGTACTACGTAGTAATTATTATGGTTGACTATAAAGAATAGTGTTTAGTACTATTCTCTATTGTTTGTTTTTCAATATCCAGTTTTTTGTAATTGACCACCTAATGACGCTTTTGCAATAAAATGTGTGTTAAGTCGTTCAATTTCATTTGCTACTCATTAGAATTTTGAGGTAGTTTTAGCTGCAATGTTGAGTTCCATTTTATAGAACTGTCATTTGATGTATTGAAAGGTCTAGAATGCATAAAAATGGTACCTTTGGAGACTACAAGAATATTGCAAGGGATGGACTGGTAGAGCTTGGTTCTTGTGCAAGCTCATATTTCATGAAATGAAATATTTATTTCTTCCAGACTTTGCATCTTGCATACAAAACTGCAGAGCCTGAGTAGTTGTTCATTCTCTTTTCCAATTCCATCATAATCAGGGTTGGGCAGTGATCATGCTTTTGATTCAGATTCTTTTAGCCTATATTCTTGGAGTTGAAGCTGGGAAGATGTGTTTTATACGTAGATTGCTGCTTGATAAATTGAACATTAGGTTGTAGGTGATTACTCAACATGTCCCTCAAATTGCTCAACCGATCGAGTCGTAACTCTCGATAGACATTGTTGGAGAAATTAGAGCAATTTGAGGAGCCTATTGAGCAATCATGTATCTTGTGATTGTGTTGGGTAGGGCTTTAATCGAAACTTTGCATTGTTCTATGTTTTTACGATAGATATTAATTAGGGAAGTAAGTATCTACAGCTAATTTTACAGTAAAAAGTAACTCATTGTATTATGAGACTGAAGTATAAATCAAATTTGGGTAAAAAAAAAGATATAAATCAAATTTCGATTATTATCATTATTGAATTTAAGATATAAGAGTAGTGTTATTTGAACAATCAAATGAGACAATTTATGTGACAACTTTTTTTTTTTTTTTTTTTTTTTGGTAAAAAAAAAAGAGA
>Ga0228710_1004376_pt1 | contig 22322 bp, 23 predicted proteins | sample MedpolnodulmetaG_FD_177995 | JGI IMG/M metagenome (GOLD analysis project Ga0228710, IMG submission 177995) | Root nodule microbial communities from Medicago polymorpha collected in Santa Monica, California, United States - pink nodules | ecosystem: Host-associated > Plants > Roots > Nodule...
AAAAGAGGCGCTATTAACGAAATCAAAATAGTAAGAACATAGGTGGGAAGTAAAATCAACATAAGTTACGATAAAATTGTGAGCAAGTTTTGACGAAACCACCATAAGATGTCAAAATATTACACAAAGGTCACTAAAAAGTGACACGAAGAAAGTACAAGCAAAAAAAAAATTATCCAAACAAATGAAGAGACATCACTCCTCATCCACCAGCTCGCCATTAACCACGATCTTAAAAGAGTTCAACTCGTCAACCTTCGCATCAGGGTTGAAATGTAACACGTGCTCGGTGGCGCGCTTGAACCCACTTTCAAAGTAAAGAGCAAGCGCCCCTTTACCCTCCTCAACGGCAACGGTAGCCTTAGCCAGTTCACCCTCCAACTCGCCCACTCTTGTCTTCAGAGAATCCCTCTCAGTCTCAGCAGCTTCCTTCGCTTCCTTTAAACTCTCCATTTCCTCCTCAGCAGCCTTCTTTTCTTTCTCAACAGCTGACTTCTCTTTCAAAGCCTCCTTCAACCTCACCTCCAGACCTGTCGCCTTATGCTTCCACTTCTCCACATCTTCAACAACATCTTTATGATTTCCCTCCAAGTCAACATATTTCTTCTCCATGGCATGTCCCATCAGCAACACCCTTAGAACAGACACACCGACATCAACTACCAGATCACGAAACTTTGCCGCCACACCAGCATCTACGTCAACGGCAGCTAGAGGCACCTGCTCGGCCATATACCTGCAAAAGAATAAAAATAAAGTGACCACGGATACATGGAAGAAAGTAGGAAAAAAAACACATCACGAGCAAAAGCATACCGACGAAAGTCGAAGTCAGTACGCTAGAAGGATTCACACACCCGAGAGTTCATAGAAGAGCTCGCCTCTTATGCATCTTTAGCACCTTTAAGGGCAGAAGAACGAGTACGCCCCACATCATCACCCTTGATCATCTTCATCTTTTTCGGCGAAGGAGCACCAGCATGAGAATCATTAGCTTGGACGCCAAGAACTTCTATAGCCTCCGTTTCCACAACAGTCTCAGAAGGGGCGGCATCAATCTTCATGCCAACATCCTTCCTCCTAACCTTTCTCTTCACCACACCAGTAGGATCGCTAGCGACACATCCTTTAACTTCCTTGGCCTCAAGCGCGGCCAAGTACTTTTTCCTTTCAACACCAGTCAGCAGCAACATGTTATCTACACAAGAAATACAAAAAGACAATAAGCAAAAACACAAGCTAAAAATAAAAAAGAGGCTTAAAGATATTGGGGAAACACTCACGCAAATAGTCCTCCAAACTCTTCGTATCTCCCTCCTTATCTAGCAGATCATAGATATTGATAAGTGGAAATTTCTCCAAGAAGCACACGACGCCCTGCTCATACTCGGTCATCTTCTTAAAATCATAACTCATAACCACCACTAGGTTGTATGTCCAACGAAGGGGAAACTTAGGTTGTCCATTTACCATTATGGAAGCAATTGAACATTCAGGAGCCCCCTGCACCCTAGCAAATGAATCCTGCCAATCCTTCTTAAAATTCGACGGATAGGGAGGAAAAAGCTGCTCCCTTGGATGAGCACTAATAGAGATCCAGGTCCCCTTATTCACGTCCTTAGTTCCATAGAAATGGAAGAAGACGCCAACCGAAGGTTCTAAACCCATGGCCTGGCACAAAATTTTGAAACCACAGATAAACGCCCAACTGTTTGGGCGAATTTGCGAGAGCGCCACATTCAGCAACTTCAGAACGCCCATCTCAAAATCAGTAAAAGGAATTGTCACCCCCAAATTCCTCTAACACTGTCATGTACATCAAAAAGGATTCATCTAGAACGCCATCTGACTCTTGGTCACAAACACACTCATCCTCATCACAGGAAAGCACTACTACATCCTCCTCGTTATTGGTAGCAGAGATATGCAACTTACTTCAGAAAAATTCAACATCAGACACTTCTGTATACATAGAGTACTCACGACTAACTTCTTCCGCAAACTGACTCATTTCCTCGGAACAAATTAACAAAGGCACCGTACCCTCCACCTGTGGCGACGATAACAAGGAAACACAACTCCTTTGGATCTGCTCATGAGTTAGCATAAAGAAAGACACAGTCAATATCACTGCTCGAGCTAGCGCTACTCTCACTAGAAACATCACTAAATAACGGCTTCTCGTAAAGGGCTATCTCATACGCCTCCCAATCAATCACACCATTTGACCTAGTGGCATGCCTTAGGCAATCCTTTTTCAGTTGATCCCTCTCAGCGGGGTTAGTAGGGTTAATCGCATTACCCAGCTCATTGCACTCTCTAATAACAACCATCTTCCTAAAGCCGACTACTGTTATAAAGCGTTAAACAAAAAGAGAGAAGAAATGTTACCTGGAAATAGTTTAGAAGGTCACGAACGAAGCATAAATCCAGAAGCTGCTGGAGAAATGAAAAACCAGGAAAACCAGAGGAAAACGTGTGCGAAATCGAAAAAATGAGGAGAGAAAAAAGGCAAGACCAGACCAGTGAGTGGAGACACGTGGAAAGAATCGTCACGATGCGAACACGTCGACGCTACGAAAGGTCGTGAAATCTTGATCGTTGGATTCAACGTGGGAAAGTTAAAACACAGCTCGCCCCAAATATACAGCTCGACGCCATAGTCTCGTCGTTGTACTGTAGCATGAAAACAACAAACCACTTCGTCTCTCACGAAGACTCGTGCTTGGGGGGCTGGTAGGAGAGAACTCGTGCCAAAGGAAATCTTCCAAACAGATTCCATACATTCCCCCCCAGGGGCAGTCAAGATAAAAGGATACACACCCCCTTGGGTGTTCTTAGGAAATGACCAGATCACCCCAGATACATCCTATGAAGATCAGACAGTAACATACAAAAGTCATACATAGAATACAGTTTAAAACGAAACCAAAATTCAAAAAAAAAAAAAAGCAAAGTTAAATCACTTCGCCTTGTCCTAAAACTCGTGCTTGGGGGGCTGTGGACCGTTAATATATTCCTAAAGACCCAAGAGACCCTCGGAAAGGCTCTCAGACCCTCCAAAAGACCTCAATGTCCTTTATAAGGCCTTAAGCGCCCTTTAGACGGGCTTTTAGGCCCAAGGCGCGTCCTTTTCGTGACGCCGCCTTAAGCTGCTTCTAGAAGCCTCTAGAAGCCGCCTAATTACTTAATTAGCCCTATTACTTGATGCCTAAGTAAACATAAAACAGGCCCATAGAGGGCTATAAATACAAACCTTGAGAGTCTTCTCAAGGCATGACCAATACAATACAAACCCTAATACCATTATTGTACTTTTTAGCAAGTACAGGTACCAAGACCATTCTTTTTAATTCTGAAACCATTGAACCATCCCACACCATTGCCTGGTGTTGCGGTGGCTTTCGAATTTATACGTATGCTCCGCTTAGATCTCCTATTTGGTGTCTTTTGCGGTGCACATGTATTCATTGATTTCTCAGACACGGTGCTTGAGATGACCTTTAGTTTTTCCATTTATGTCCCTAATTTAATTAACGGTTGCCTCAAATTATGCCTGCTCTATTGGTTGTTTTGCGCCCCTTTCGTGGATTATACCGAAAAAGGGACTATGATATTAAATTATTATTTATCCCGAAGGACATAAAAATATCGAAGGGATTATGAACTTAAGACCATTCTTAATTCCAAAGGGACATTAAACCGAAAAGGGACTATGGTCTTAAGAACACTCTTAATTCCGAAGGGACAGAAAAAGGAGATGAAGAGAAGAAAGACTCATCAACACAAGTCAAGAAAGGGAGAAGAGAGAAAGAGTTCCCGACAACTCAATGAAACTCTTTGGTGTGTTTTTTGAACTAGGTGAGCTCTCTTTTTATAGGGAGAGTTTGTAACTAATTTGGAGAAACTTAAGAATTAAGTAAACTTAAAAATTAATCAACCCACAGATCAGCTCAAGTAACAAACTAATCGGATAAGTTCAAAAAGAAACAAACCCACAAGATTGGCTGAAACAAACTAATGAAGGAAAGATAGTAAATTCAGTTGGATTCTCAATCTTATCACAATTCACAACAAACATAACCTAAAATTATGGGATGTGATATCCATGAATAAATAATAATAATAATAATAATAATAATAATAATTAATAATAATAATAATAATAATAATATTATTATTATTATTATTATTAATTATTATTATTATTATTATTATTATTATTTTCATCATTATCAAGTATTTAAAATTAAATACCACTATTTAAACACTACTAATGTGTGTGTTCTATTTTATGTAGGACCCCCACACTCTATTTTTTCAATTCACACAACACTAGATCAAAGTTTAATTACTTGGTGTTTAATCTTCCAACCTTCCAATTTCTTTCCATCTTCACACCAATGTTCAAACAATCCCCCACTATTATTTAAAAAATGGTTTCAATAATAACGTCAAAACATTTCTATAAGGTTGCTAATAAACAAAGGTGTCGCCTACAACTTGAACCTTTGCTTAGCGGATAATATTCCGATTTAACAAGAGTTGCTTACAATATTGAACTTTATCTCAGACATAGAAACCACACACAAACCTTTTCCTAAGGTGTATTCTAAAAGCCCGTGCGTTAATGGCCTTGCACGTCTATCAAGGTGAGTCTATCATTCGTATAGGTGATTCTATCAAGAGTACTTTTGTAGCTACGTACTCCACTCAACATAGAGTTTATATCTCATTAAGAGTTTCTATTATCTCATCCTTCTGTCACTGCAGGAATCATGCTTTCTTAATTTTCTCATAGCATGTTCTATCACTCATGACTTGTTATTACCCATTGAACCTATTTCTTGGGATCTCCAGTCATGTAGGTCGGGTTACCATCACTTGTGACCTTTGGGCATTAGTCCCATCCTATTGGATGTGTTTAAGACTTTCTTTCTAGTAATTCCTTTCGTCAAAGGATTGACTAATTCTTTATCAGTACGTACATGATCTACTCTAACTGTTCCTTTTGAGAGTAGCTAGCTCTCTACCTTTATGTGTTCGTACCTTAATTATCGTCTCTTTCCATTGTACTAACGATTCTCAATTTTTGTAATAGCTGCAGTACTATCACAATGAATTAACACTTCTGAAAATGGTTTTATCCACTAAGGATTCTCAACTAGCAAGCATCTTATCAACTTTCTTCTTCACTAGTTTTCTCTAATGTTTTCATCTCAGTTTCAATCCATAGTGGACTGAGTCAATATCATTTGTTTTAACAAACAACTCCTCCAGTGATGCTCAGTGCAGTCACTGGTCGCTAAATACTCATTTGAAGGATGTTCTATTTTATACCTTGTACCATTTAAGTACAATAGGTTACTCTACATGAAGTAATCCTAGAGTCATAGTCTTCTTAAGGCACCTCATGACTCTTTCTATAGCATGGCAATGCTTCTCATCCGTCTACTAGTAAACTTGCACAAGAGTTTCACGACATCGGCAATGTCGGGTCTAATACATTCAGTGGCATACCTAAGTACTGCCAATGATGCTCGCATATTCTATTTTTCTAACTCCATCTCAAGTGTTCTTACACTTGGATCATAATATATGATTGCAAGTTTACGGCCAAATAATTACATTTCCTTAAGATCTTCTCAACTTTGTGAGATTTATCATAAAAGTTCTCTTTTCTGATCTAGTAATCTTGAAACCAAGAATTACTTCAACTTTGTCTAGGTCTTTCTTATGAATGTTGTTGATAAACAATGATTTCACATAATTCATAACATGAATCTTTAAATCAAATATGAGCAAGTCGTCTTCATAGAGACATATGATCGTGCAAATATTATTTAACACTTTCATTCACTTTATACTCATTCGATAGCATTAGAATGTCAAATTTTTCATGTCATTTCTTAGGAGTTTATTTTAGACCTCACAAAGAATTATCTAACTTACATACTTTGTTTTCTTGTCCATGAATCGCAAAATGTTCAGGTTGTTTCATATAGATTTCTTCTTCTAATTCACCAAAAAAAAAAAAGGCAACTTTCACATCCATTTGGAGCACTATCGAGTTATGAACAACGACTAAAGGGCCTAATACTCTTATGGGTATGATTCTGGTGACTGGTGAATGAGTGTCGAAGAAGTTTATTTTTTTCTTTTTGTCTAAAACCTTTTACTTCAAGGAGAGCCTTGTATTCATCAACCGTCCCATCAGGTTTTAGTTTCCTTTTCCAAAATCCAAATACAACCGATTGATTTTGCAACTATGAAGCAAGTCAACCAAGTGTCATGTTTTGTTAGACTCTAGAAAATTCATTTCATCGTTTATTGCTTTTTAAGTTTACTTAAGAATTAAGTAAACTTAAAAATTAATCAACCCACAGATTAGCTCAAGTAACAAATTAATCGGATAAGTTCAAAAAGAAACAAACCCACAAGATTAGCTGAAACAAACTAATGAAGGAAATATAGTAAATTTAGTTGGATTCTCAATCTTATCACAACAAACATAACCTAAAATTATAAGAAGTGATATCCATGAATAAAAAATAATAATTATTATTATTTTCATCATTATCAGGTATTTAAATTAAATACCACTATTTAAACACTACTGATGTATGTGTTCTATTTTATGTGGGACTCCCACACTCTATTTTTTCAATTCACACAACACTAGATCAAAGTTTAATTACTTGGTGTTTAATCCTCCATCCTTCCAATTTCTTTCCATCTTCACACCAATGTTTCAACATTATTAAATCTATTTTATAAGATGGAGCGTGCTCGTGATCCAGCTGTAGTTGAAAGTTTCACATCAAAGACTGAACTTGATAATGAAATATGATGACATGAATAATGATAATAACATTGCATTGTGCTGTGACCCCATGTGTCTTCTCATCTCAGAAAACAAATTCCAGATCTAACAACAGTATATCAATTGCAATGTGAATTTGTTTTCTTCATTTTGAACATGCTTGCTTAACTTTTTTGAAGAAGTCAAAATAATCTACCAAATCGCCTTTTTCTTTTATGTAATTTTTTAAATTTTATTTGGCATCTGGGGCGTAATTGGATTGGTTTTTTTTTTTTTGTGGGTTCCTTCAATATGTTGAATCATTTTGTTCAAGTTTAGTCACTTAACAGGTAGATCTGGAATGTGATGCTCTATCATGCAGATTATTTGGTTTTTGTGCATCTAGGTTATTTAGAAAGAAAAGAATGACATCATTTTTAGAAATCAAGAAGTGTGTATTCATCAACTTCTGGACAAAATTAAATTGTTATCTTTTTGGTGGATGAAGACAAAATTTACCAACATTATTTTTGGCTACTATAATTGGTGGTTTTGTCCGTTTTCTTGATTAAAAATTGGTCAAGAGGTTCTTTTTACTTTTGTAGGTTAAGAGTGTGATTTTAACCTTTATTCTGTATTATTTGAACTTAGTTGTTATTTTCTAATATGTTAATATATCTCATTTTGTTAAAAAAATGCATTCTTAATGCTTTGCATCTTAGGCAAGACATCCAAGGTTTTCATCAAGTTTTATTCTACAAGGTATTTGTCATTCTCATATGTAATATAGAATTTTTAAGAAATCATATTATTTTCGTGTAACGTACATAATCCACTTTATTTTAAGTTATATGAGTAATAAAAGTTATATGGCTTAACTTAAATGTCAAGACACCACGAAACGGTGGCAACTATTACACTATAGTTAATCAACTATAGTTAGTTGATGCCTACCAAGCTTGTTAGGAGGTTAGAAAATTAGTTAGGGAGTTAAAGCACCCACATCCATACCACCCATATGACCCATATGAGTAGTATAAATGGGTCCAACATAATACATTATATTACTTCACACTTCTCAATTATTTAAACCACTTAACTACATTTTCTAAATATCCATACCACTCCTCTAAAACTTTAAAATAGGTCCAACTTATCTTACAATAACAATATACTTTAAATTATATTTTACCTATCAATTGAAAAAATAATCAAAAGTAAGGCACAGTCAGTTAAAAGTGGGTAGTACTGCATTACCACTTTGTTGAGTTTAACTACTCTCTTGCCATGCCAAATATCAGTCCCTTTCTAACACAGTGGCATATGGAATTGTGAAGACACGGTGAATTCTCACCGATAATCATGCTCTTAGTTACTCCAAGTCTCTATAAATAAGATACATTATTGTATCATTTGATTATCTTTTATCAATCTAATTTATTTATATATGAATCTCTATGAGTATCGCTCTCATGAGTGAAACTATGCTTGCTTTCTTGTTGATCATTATGACCTTCTTCCCTATGATTTTATGATTTATAATAGCAACACTATTGAAAAATGAAGATTAAAATATATCTTTTGTATGCGTTGTAGGAATAATCGATTTTAAAATAGATGCAGTGACATTTTACAATAAAATGAAAACTCAAATTGATGTCTTACTTTTTAAATCGGTTACTATCAATTTACTTTTTAAATATGTTGTTTTAATAACCTATTTAAATTGGTTTTTTTTTTCTTTCAAACTTTTGAATTTTAAGACAACCGAATTACAACGTATGACATATGTTTTATAAAGGAAAATGTTAACGAATGAAACACATGTAATAAAAAATATTTTAAAATTTGTGTAGTCAAACTTTTAAAAATATAAAAAGTGTTATTTTCAACACAAGATTTACTTTAATTTTTTTGACAAAGGATTTACTTTATTTGTTTCCTTAATTAGTGTCCCGGAGACACTATTTAACATGAACTAAAAGACTTACAAAACGCTCATTGTCGCTCTCTCACTATATTGTCTCTTTGTATGTATTCCTTTTTCTGGTACATCCCTCTGCATTGTTTGTTCTTACATTGTTTGTGCTGTCTCAAGTGGTACATCCCTCTGCATTGTTTGTTCTTACATTTTCTGGTACGATCAATATAGTCATTGACTATAGTAAAATAACAAAATCATCATTAGATGTGTCTTCTATAGTACGTTTGGTCTTTAAATGTGTTTTTCGTTAGCCATTTTAATCCATAAAATTAGTGACGAAAGACACATAAGGATTTTTTTGCAATGTCAAAATAAATAAGGACTATAATGTTACACACATATAAGTATTAAAGTTTGAATAACTTCTACAGATTATACACTATTGAGTATTAGTGTATTACGATCAGAGTTTATTAACTTGGACTTCACAAATACATCAATTCCACAAGACAAAGCAAACGACAACCCTCCCTCAAAAAAAGAAATAAAAGAGGCACAAACCAACACACAATGTTCATCTAAAACCCGTGACAAGGTAGTGCTACGACGATGTTTTGAATTTGAACATGAACCACGAACTCAAAACATGAACCATGCTTGAAGAAGACTAAAATCCAAAATGCAACTGATATTCACAATGAACGCTGACAGGATCATCCATTTCGAACGTCACAACTTGATCTCTCAAGATGCACAAATGATTATCAGGTTCAGAAGTGATGCTTCTAGGTTCAGGCCTGTTTTACTTAACTTTCTAATGGATCTAAGCAGTAAATATAAGAACTGATACTGACAACTTGCTACCACTTATTCTTCAATCCTACAGAAAGAAAAATAATCAATAGGCACACAATTTTTACACGATAAGTTTAGTCAATCACATAAAAGAAATGTGTTTCGACATCCTGAATTTTCAGTGTTGTCGATGGTGGATGGAGGGAGGCCAAAAATCCACCATATAAACACACCATTATGGTCTAGGGCTGCCATAGCGGGTATTCGTTCACAAATTGGCTATGACAATTGTCAAAAGAACTGCCACGTTATTTCGCCATAGCCATCATTTAACAACACTGAATAATACTATGATGAATACGTCAGATATAGAAGAACATACTACCATCAGAATTTGAAAAACAGCATTCTGAGGCACAAATGTAAGATACTAGTGAGTTGATTAAATTTATTACTATCATGGCTGTTCATGACATCCTAGACAGCTTTCAGTCTCAACAATGAAACATAAATATACATATGCAGTTATGCATACACAAAAGGGAGTAAGAGCAAATAAGAAACTTAGAGTAAAGAAGTTAGCAAACCTCGTCATCATCATCTCCACCATCTTCCTTACTCTTCTTGAGACGGGTAGTACCACCTTCTTTGCTAATCGGCAATTTCATTGCTCCAAAGGGTGTGTCAACATCAATATGTCCTTTCATAGTGTATCCTGTACCTTTTCCTCTCATCATGTCCCAAAGTGCTGACCCAAAATCCTTCGGCCTGAAGGTAATTGGAAGATCAATGGAACTGATCCCACTTTTTTCAATTTTTGCAGACTTTGCAAGATCAGCACCTCCAATCCTATCATCACCAAGCCATACCTCATAATCAAGGGCATTGAGTCCCAAGTCAAAATCATTCTTGTTATCCAACTTCAAATGAAGAATAGCAACGGTCTCTTCAAAAGAGAAACTCTGAAACTGAATTTTCTCAAGATCAATATCAGGCTTGTATGGAATTGGGATTTCTCCGTTTTTTTCCAAAGGTATAGTGATCCTTCCAATCACAGGAACATCAACTATGAGATCAACCTTCACCTTATAAGGAATGATACTTCCCGGTTGAATATCAGCATATGTATTTTTTATGTCATCATAAATCAAAGTAACAGGAATTTTCACCGTCTCCTCTCCATGTGCATGGATTGTACCGGAATCCGGTATCAAACCCGAAACTAGCTTCCTCCCATCACTCTCAACCAAATAGTTAATATCAATTAGGGGAATCGGCACTGGATTCGGATTCTTTATGAGAATATCAACAACAAGATCTGCTTTGTCAAGATTAATTTTAGGAATGTGTATCGCCGAAACATCTGCAGTTGGTTTCCCAAACCCAACTGTTTCCTCAATCTTCTCCCCAATGTCTTGAATGAAACCCTTCACTGTATTGAGAAATCCACCCTTTCCATCATCTTCCTTTTGTTCTTCACCCCTTTTCACTACTTCTGGTTTATCCGACGTCGACATCTCTACATAGGAAAGGGTAAATCAAATTAGATTTTTTTTCTTAGCCTAGTGACCAACATATGAGGGGTAACCTTGGCGCAACTGGTAAAGTTGTTGTCATGTGACTTAAAGGTCACGGGTTCAAGTCCTTGAAACAGCCTCTTGTGTAAAAAACATGGTAAGGCTGCGTACAATACACCAAATGGTCCCAGACCCTACGTATGCGGGAACTTTAGTACACCGGGTTGCCCCCTTTTTTTTAGTGGCCAACATATACTCAATTAAACACACGCGGGGATGGGGAAATGTTGTGACACGGGTTCAAATAAGGGTCTTCATATAAAATGTCATCACAGTCAAACCACTAGATTGTAACAACGGGGGATGAGATTGAACAAAAATCCAATCACAATGAACCAAATGAAAAGAATAAAAAATTAACTTTGTTCATCAAGAGCTTGAAGAACCATAGAGAATCAAGATCATAAAAACAGGTCAATAATTCCTAATACAAATTTTACATGACCAGTTTAAGAAAACACTTTAATAACAATTTTACCTATGTGGTCTTGTTCAATTTTTTTTTTTACCTATGTGCTATATGGTTTTCCTAGTAGTAATTTCTTAATGAAGGGTTCCCAGAATCACAACAACAAAACTTAATCAATGATCACAAATATCCAAAACAAACATGGTGGGAAAATATAAAGCAAAATAACATTGAATGAATTGGAAATAGCAAAAAGTACCTGGTAGATTGAAATGAAACTGAGAGAGAGAGAGAGATCAGAGAGGTGCTTAAAACAGTAAAGAAGATTATGAGAGCCATCAGTTCATTGGCGGCCCAGATTTTGCCACAAGTATCTAGGACTAGTGATAGCCGTCCATTTGAGTTATTTTATTTTTTTGGTTTAATTAAAATTTTGGTCCTTTTATTTTTCAACTATTTATGGATTTGTTCCTCTAATTTAAAATCCGATCATTTTGATAATCAATATATTTTGGGTTAAATATGTTTTTGGTCTCTATAAAATTGGAAACTTCTAAGTTAGTCCTTACTTAATTTTAATAGGTTTTTTAGTCCCTACAAAAAAAATTACTTTTAATTTTAGTTCCTACAAAAAAAATTACTTTTAATTTTAGTCCCTGTTACAACAAAGTTTGTTTAATTATCCTTAAACTCTTAAATTTTCGAACAATTTTTTTGAGACAAATTTAGAACTCTATGAAAGGTTCATTAACTAAAAGAGTGAAACTATTAGGACCAAAAGTATAACGAAGCTTTTTTTAATGAGATTTAAGTTATACATCTCTATCTATCTCTCTATCTTTGGACACCACCCCAATTTATAAACCTAGTTTCTCCTCCTTCATCCATAAAAAATAGTGATTTAGAGTCAATTTTTGATAAAAATAAAATAAAATAAAATCGTCTCTAAACTGTTGTTCTCCTTCCATTTTATTGAAATAAATGATTTTCACGTATATTTAGTTTTTTTCTTTCGTGGTTTCATCGTCCTAATGCGACGTTGTGAGGTCATGGCCAACCAGATGTTCAGATTTAGCCCCCTTCCACCACATGCGATCACTGCCAAGTCCTCCCTCTCTGAATCTTAAAAACTCGCCGAACTGGCTTCACAAAGGAGTGATTGAAGAAATTTTGGTACAATGCGAAGGACATGATCCAACCGAAACCACTTGGATCATGTCCTTTAAGGGTATTCCAATCCTTTAAGTATACATAGATCTAGAAAATAAATTCACCATCAGTCATAACAAGTAAATCCATTGGAAAAATACAATGCAGAAAATTCTGACAGTATTTGGATCAATCAATCAATAAAAGCCATCAACTAACACCTCAAACACTGAACTTGGCTTCCACCAATTCCACAATTGTAAACTCTAAAACTTTCATCAACTATCACTCACAAGGCTAACAAAAAAATGCCCTGGTGTTGGTGAAAGAAAAATATATAAAGGAATTCAGACCACAAGGTATGATTCTATAGCACAATAAAAAGGCATATTTCACTTTTACACACTTGTAATACAACAAGAAAGGGAAAACTCAAATAATTACAGTCGAGAACGTAACATTCAAGTAAGTCCCGTCATGTTTCTGAAGGAGTTCTGTGATCTGGACCAGCTAAAACAATCTGCAATTAAGGTATTGGAAATTTAGCAATGGAGACCAAGAGGTGAAAAAAAGAGACATGAATGCTAAAATCCTAACAAATATGGCATTAGTTTCAACATGTATCTATTGTAAATAGTTTAGAAAGACATACATTACAGTCAAATGCAAACCTCCTTGCAAGCATGATAGCTGCATTCCTTTCTCTCTCTGATTCAAAAGCTAATACAAAAGAGAGTCCTTGCTTCGGTTGCCAAAATAGTGCCTGCGCCGCAGCATTCCCACCTCCTCGAACTCCACAAAGCTGAAGAAAACAAGAGATAAAAAGAAACATCACAACTAAGTGTATGACAACAAGCAAGAGAGGGAAAGGAAAATATCAAAATGGTAGACCACCAAAAATGTTAAAAACAGTATTTATAACATAGTAAATAGATGGTTGCTTTCCTTATTTATTGAAGACTAAACAAGCTAAATAAAGATAGAACAATAAAAACTATTTTTTAGTTGTCATCAAGAGTTATCCAGAGTTGACAGTTACTACAGTTTGAAATACCTGCATTGAACTCGAATAGAATTCTTTGGCAATCGTTGTTTTCCCTTTACATAGCTTCATTCTCATCTTTCCCACATTAAGTATATGAATGGATTCAGTTGGATGATGTGAGTCATTTGTCTGGGTTACAACCACCTGCAAAGTATTCAATATAACTATTATTATTGTCACTTGAGACTTTTCAAATTTCATATAGTGAAATATTGACAAATCAAGACACAACTACAATTTACCAAAATTAGACACTAATTGAAGGTTTACTATAAGACTAGAGGGACAAGCATGGATGGATCCATATACAAGAACAAGTGATGAATAAACAATGAAAAATAGAGACATAACAAGCTATGAATGATAAAGCTTATATAAAATCTCAATTAATTAAAATGATAAACTTATTTATATTGATGCTTTTGCTAATTATAAGAGGGAAAAAAAGATAGAACAAAAAAGTTAAAAGGATTGTAGCGACATACATTGAATTCAGTGTCATGTTTTCGAACAAGTGCCTCTACATAGTTTCCCAAACCAGCAGCTGAAAACAAATAAAAACTCAGTTTAACCTCAACTTGATTGGACAGAAAAACAGGTCCATTTCTTTGAATTGACAAGACAGAGACTTTATAGTTTAAAATAGAAGCAAATACATAGAAGCAATTCTTGTTGACTACTTAACCAAAAGTGCATGATCCAGCATTGTAGCCAAACCTGGTTCAATTGGACCGGTGGTTGACAGTGTGATCTGCAAGCCTTCTGAAATAATACCAACTTGCAATATGCGTCCAACGTCAAAAGGTTCTGGGGCATAAACTGATTTGGTAGCTCCTGAGAACACAAAAACGTGTTACATAAAAGGAAAGGAAAAAAACAGACAAAACTACCTGATAATGATATAACATCAATATCAATAAATATCCTTTACATATTTGGGCAAGTTAATGGCACAGTAGGTAGTTTTTCTCATAATTCTTTATAAATAGAGAAGGCTTATCCCACAAGGCGGAATTGGCTACATGAATCAAATAACGTCATAATGTCTCCTATAGGTGTTTTTGGTCTTCTGCTACCTCTAGTGATTGGACTATCCTTAATCTGATTTACTATCCTTACTAGGGAAATTTATTTTTGAAGCAGATAGAGAAAACCGTATTATGATCTATGCCAAACAAAGTTAACATGTAAAGTAACAAACATGTAAGTTCACGAATAGGTGAGATTCAGAGCTTCCAACCTCCTGGAATACTCAGATATTTGAAGAACATCTTGAGGCAGTTGATAGAATACTCAGATATTTGAAGGCCACTCCCGAAATGGTCTATTTTTTAAGAAGACTGGTGAAAGAAATGTGTCTATCTTTACTAATGTAGACTGGGCAGGTCCGGGTTTAGTTACAGGCAGAAGATCAACCTCTGGATATTGTACCAATGTATAGGGAAATCTTGTGACATGGAGAAGCAAAAAATAAGGAGTTGTGGCAGAAGTAGTGCAGAAGCTGAGTTTACGGCTATAAATCAGGGAATTCGTGAAGGATTATGGAGGAATGAAAATTGAGCTTCCATTGAAGGAGTAGTGAAGGAATCCTGGAGGAATGAAAATTGAGCTTCCACTGAAATTATATTCTGATAGTAAAGCCCCTATTAGCATAGCCCACAACCCAGTTAAGCATGATACACCCAACATATTGAGATTGACCGTCATTTTGTAAAGGAGAAATTAGATGCGGGAATTATGTCTACCTTTTGTGACTTCTAGTCAACAAACTGCAAATATCTTAACCAACATGACTCTTTTCCTCTACTCTCAATATTCCTCACAAACAGAAATTGTAATGTAGCTTTGCTCGTTGCTAGATGAATTAAAATGGAAAAAGATTAATAGATAGAACTAAGAAACCCCTTTCTAGAGGAAGAACTAACTTCTCTCAGCCTAGTCCAAGAAGTCCCTTATAAACTTTCTGATATCCTCTTCCTTTAGCTACCCCTTCATATAGTCCTTCTCACTTGTCCTGTGATTCATGTATCTTCTCTCCCTCTCCATTCATGCCATTGCCACCTGTTCTTTTTCTGTTCTCACTCCCCTTCAACCAATTATACATGTCCCACTCCCCTTAATATCCCCTATATACTTTGTTTCTTTCTCTTTTTTTAAACTAGAATGGCCTGTTCTTTGGGCCGAATTACTTTTTTCCCTCTACTAAAATGATATTATGTTAATTTTCTCATTCTGGGACAAGTAAAATGAATGACAGATACCCAACCACAATATACCAGAGGTAGATAAAAGTAGAAATCATGAGTCCAATGATGGATACCCAACTGACTCGCATGAAGACCATTGAAAAGCAAAATAGATACCTTCAAAAGCTATTCACCAAGAAAAATGAAAAACTTTTGGAAGATATACCTGTAATAAGTTCCTTTTTGGCACTTTCGGGTGATACTCGATACCACTGAATTGAGCATTCTGAAAGTTCAGGGGCATTACTGGAGCAGGGTTGAATTTGCAAATATGAGCCTAATGTTTCAGTCCCTTCTAATTCATATAAATGAGGAACATTTTCCTCTCCTTTCTTTTCCCTTGCCAACTGAAAAGTGAAATGGAAGAAAATCAGTGATAACTTAGAATGGAAGACAATTATATTATTCCTCAATTTAATCAAAGAAACGTATCAATCACTTCAGTTCAGATGAAAGAAAGGATTAAAAGCCCAAGAAATAAACCATATAAGACCTTCTTCGAAGATCATCCCAACTCCATAGCTCACATTACATCCTTGAGGAAGGAATATGGAAGATTCAAATGTTTTTGCATTTTAATTTTAATATTTTATTCATTATAGTCAATAACGTGATACTGAGTAGGTTTAAAGAATTTAACAGTATGAAACATATATGCAAGACAGTGTGGGAGTACAATATCACAAAAATAGCTCCTCAAACTACCCAACTGAAAACCAAAATATAAAACCACATCGATGTTACCCAATATAAGATTAACTAAAGGATAATGTTGAAGAAAATAACAATGCCAAAAGTCTTGTATTATACATCAAAGTTGTAAATATTTCATAATTAAAATCACAACCTCTTCAAAATGGCATAACATGATACGCATACCTCTTTTTGGAGTCGAAGATAATGTCGAGACTTTTCGGCAAGTTGAGTCCTTAATGCGCGAAGCTCGTGTTCCATATCCATAACCTAAAAGTCAATCAGAAATCAATTTATTGAATTTCCTCAAAATAATGATAAAAAAGTCAATATCATAGAAAAAGACGAGACAAAGAAAGTAGTCGAAAGAAGGGTATTTCGACAAAGGAGAAGAATATCAATCATGCACACAAAATACTGCAGCCATAATCATAATATTTTTCCCTGAAATGCTCTTAATCCATTCTACACCTTCATAGATGCAATATCTTGCAAATGTACTGATTCAAATTATTTATTTAGTTTTGAAAGATATCAGCGGTCATACATCATTAGAGACCTGCTAAGTAGCTACTATTGAAAGCAAGCAAAACAAATGTATCAACATTTAAACTCATAAACAATAAACAAATATGGCACTGTCGTGAGGGTTGAGAAAAATCAAACTTCCTTAACAAAAAACAGAAAGAAAGAAAAAAAGGCTTCAAAATTTAAATCAAATGTACTTCATGTACTACGTACGTACACAGTATTTTTCGTAACGATTTCCCAACCAAAGAGAGGTAGGGTCAGGGAACTACAACCACAAACATGAGGGTGTCTCAAATAATAATATTCATTGATAAATGATGAGAGATACCTTGCTTGGCTGATGCAGCATTTTGATTCTTCGAGCCTCTTGAACCTCCTTCATTAATTGTTCCAAGTCCTACAGAACCCACAGAACTAAATTTTATTAAAATAATTTTTTCTCAGTCGATATTGATATAACACGAAAATATCAATCAATACATCACAGAAATATCAATCGATAACAGTTACCCTTTCTGTGCAAACAACCAGTATTTTGATTATTGAAGAGTCTTTCTTTGTTTAAATTTCGTGTAAAAATATTTCTTACACAAAATATACATAATGAAAAAGGAAAGAGAGTCAAGAATGATTAAACACACATCACAAATGATTAAACACCCATGCACTAAAGCACTAGATAAGCAATACAATTATTAAATTTTACGGAAAAAGGTCCGTACAAAGAAACAAATTCATCCAACTGCAAACTACCACAAATTCTGACATCTTTGTTTTATCCTAAAGAAATCTTTAAACAGAAACAAGAGAAATTGCTTGTAAGTTTTATGAACAGGCCACTGATTGTGTTTTAACACCCTTGACTAAGAACTGTCCAGCCAACAAAACTAGATCATACATGAGTTTTGAAATCCAAATGGAGTTGTCAACTAGACCCTTCTCTATGTTAAAAATGGGGAAACATAAATGACAAGGAAATAAAATGAACCTGGTTTCCTGAAGTTCGAGACATCCTCTCATGCTCTTGAAGAGCCTCCTCCACTCTTTGAACTGCGGCCCGGGCATTATCTATTTCAAAACGAGCAAAAGCTCTTTCCTCATATACAAGTTTCTTTGCATCCTCAGAAGCCTACAAATGAATCTAGATACTCAGCCTTGGAAAAGGAAATTTCTTTGTAAAGCCAAGTATAGAGGATTTGAGTTGAAAAGAATCCATTTTACAAATAGGAACTAAATATTGAAGTTATCTTCAACGTAAAGATCAAATAAAAAGTAAACAAAAATTAGACAGCCCAATAGTGTTTCATTCCCAGACAAATTAGACAGCCTAATAGGTCAATAGACATATTAAAGTACAGCTGCACACAACATTTGTTCATTGTATATGCACTTCTATATGTAATAATTACAAATTTGCTATCTATTGATCATTGAAATTGCAAATACATTCCGATTATTAAACTCTTTCTTTCAACTCAAAATAATATGCTTCTCAATTTGTAGCAATGTGCAATATAAGATGCCTTTGGTTGAAGCTGAATGCTAGCAGGTTAAAGAAATCATGATGCTTCAATTTTTTATGGGGTGTTCATTACACAGTTCTCCTTAGAGAATTTCTTTAGCAAACATATTTGTTAGCTTTCAATCACTGCAGTCATATTTGTGCTTCTATCACTCAAAAAAGAGATTGAAGAAGTTAACATCACCTGCTTAAGAAAATTTGTTAGCTTTTTCACCTCAGCCTTCTCTTGTACTAGCTCCCCTTCTCTATGAGTTAACTGAACTGCAAGGGCTTCAACCTGCAGATTGAACACTACTGTATATGTTACAGTTGATTACAGCAAAAGATTGCATAAGTACAAATAAACTAATGGAAAAAATATTTTATAGAAAATTGTAGTTTTGTCACTAATTGCAGTATTATATACATGAGAAAACTTAAAGTTGATCTAAATTTGAAGAAAACTTTCTCATTATTCATTCTCAAAGACTTTTCACTACATCTCTCCTCATCCATTCTCCCATAATTCTACTCTGTCTCCTCTGTGAGTGTCCCCCCAAACCCCCACCCCACCCCTAATTACAAGTTCTTTGAAATCACACTGGATATGTTTATTAATACAACAAAGTTATTTAGAAACACATGAATGCTAAAATAATAATGACATCTAAAATGCTCTGCAATCACCAAATATATCAGCATCTCTAAAATTAATGGGATAACTTGCTGTTTGCTAAAACATCACATAATGAAATATAAATATTTGATGTACCAAACAGTTCCACAGATGGCCATGACTCATGTATGAGGCCTCCAACAACATGGCGTTGGCTGTAAAGGGCACTCAACTGTCCAGATATATCGCAATCAATAAAGACTATCATGAATGACTCTTAGAAATCATGGTTGGACCTAACACAACCCCACAAAACCGACTTGTGAGGTGAGGATTTCCCCACTTATAAACACATGTTTAGGCCATCTTTTGTCCGATGTGGGACTCTTTAACAATGACAATGCCGAACAAACACTTACACATTGGTGCAGAAACAAGGCACTGCATGAGAGATTATCAAACAAACATTGGAAATAGAACTAACCAAAGAAATAGCTTCGTGTACATCATCCTTATTTCTTCCCGCCACTCGGCCTTTTAAGGATTCCAACCCATCTCTGATCTTCTTTAAAAGAACATTCTTCTCTAGTGAAGCTGCTTCTCTAAGTTTAGCCTGAATCCCACAATTAAACAATATAGACATGAATTTCCTTGGAAATTATAATAATCGTTGATTATTTCAATTTGGAAAGTTAGGTTAAGTTTGAAATAGAAAATGTGTGTGACCTCTTCAGACAACTTAGCAGCAGCTGCCAAACCTTTCTCAAATTTACTAGCAAGGTCGCGAACTGAGAGACGTTTCTGCTGTTCCAACAGCTGTGCAGTCTCGCGTGCAACAACCTCCTTCATCGATAGCACTTTCGGGTCATCCATGATCTGATTATTAGATCCAATTTTATATGTAGGAAATCGAAGAGAAGCAAAAATTACATCGGCTGATACCACGTCCTTATGCATCATCATAGTGTCACCAAAACTGCGGGTCACCCTTGTCATTTTTCGCGAAGTATTACCTCTGCAAATCACAAAAATGAAATGTGATTCGTAGGCAAAAGTAATGATAATAGGCAGATTACAATTTACAATGAATTTTACATTCATACTGTAAGAAGAAAAAAACATCCATTCACTCAGTCACACATTTATGTATAAACAGAAGAAAATATTTATCAAATTCAGAAACTAATAAATTGAGATATCATTAGTCCATTCTACCTAACCATCAAGCTTATTAACAATGTTTCTAATAAATAAATAAATAAATAAAAGAAGAAGAAGAAGAAAAGACAAAGGTTAAACTTACAGTACAGATGATGGGTAGTTAAGGTTGAGATTCTATGATGAGAAGTGGTTGTTCAAATTTAGTTATACACCAAGAAGGTAGCAGAGAGAGAGAGAGAGAGAGAGAGAGAGAGAGAGTGAGTGTAGGCGAAGAAAGATGATAATAGGTTTGCTTTTTTGAAAGGAAAAAGAGAAGGAAAAGAAAATGCCGCCCCAGCACCGGTCCCTCAACTGGTGGTTTAGTGTTACTAACGTTTTGTATTTTATCCATCAGCAAAGCCGACAACACTCTCTTTTAAATATTCTCTACTAATCAATTTCTTATTGGTTTAGATTATTATGTGTCTACGTGTTAAAAATAGAATATTCATAAAGTAGTGGGACATACATTGATTCTATCCAATAAAAAGATGAGTGCTAAAAAAAGTATTCAAAAGTGAGTGTTGCTAGCATTCTTCTTTATTATATTCTTTTGAATTTTGGGTTCGAATCTGTTTGAGTTCGAACCCGACCCCTACATTATTTTTATTTTTTTTAACAAGACAAAATGAAATTATATTACCACAACAATAGTAGTTCCAAAGCACAAGGTGTGCCTAGGATACCACTACAAATATACAAGGTTAGTCAATATCGAAAAAGAAAAAGCATAAGTAGTTAGCCAATGCCCAAACAAGCTAAAGGGATTGACCACCACCTCTGAGTGCCAAAAACAAACAAGACTTTTTTAGCTTTCAACCAACCTAACGATAACAATTTAACCTTGTCCAGTAACCGGGGAATTGTAGTTACAAAATTATTAAACAGACGGTTGTTTCGTTCCTTCCACACAACCCAGGTACAAAGGAGTCATATTAGTTGCAAAAACGAACACTTAGCTTTACCACCACCTGTCATATGTGTAAACTGCACCAAGTGATCGGAAATATTATGAGAATCCACCCCCACGAATCCAATCCATTCGCGCACCTACTGCCATAACGAAGCAAAAGTTGAACAAGATAAAAAAAGATGTTGAGCCGTTTCAATATGACCGCAACCTGAAACACAAGAAGTTGCATCTGTAGGAATAACCCCTTGATGTAGTAAATCCGCACATGCACGGTTTACCGAAGTAGTAAAAAGAGTATCGTTCCGACAGGGAGTTGTTCAATTCAATTAATTTTTATTGATGATTAGAAAAGAGTTTTCAGTTGAAAAAGGTTTGATTTTTACGGTTGAAAGTAATAATAATAAAAAGCGCATTGGGATTATTGGTTCATCTAGATGACAAATCCTTCACAAACAAACCCTAAACCTAAACTTTATATTGGACCTACTTTCTAAAGACAAGTTTCTCTTAAGCCTATCACATCTGCTTTCGGTCTCAGTGAGTGTGTTCCTCTAGCAACCACGCCTATTCTCATGGTTGATTGCTATTGGAATCCTTAAAGAACGAAATTTTATTTGTCTCAAGGTTTGTTAGACTATTCTCATGTTTCGCAATCATTGTCTAATTTCACTTGTTCCAATATTAAAACTTCATCTTTCGATCCATAGCTTAATATTTGTGATGATGAATTAACAAGTATTAACCCTCCGCTGTCGCTTTATGAGTTTGATACTTGTTAATTCATTATAAATACAGTGAAATTAGATTAGAAAGTAGATTTATATAAAATTAGGGTTCGAGGCTTGATTTGATTAGGATTAGGTCATTAGACTCATCCAACAATCCCAAGACAAGAAGAGTCTACTCACTCATGTTCATCGT
>Ga0228710_1004379_pt1 | contig 22315 bp, 10 predicted proteins | sample MedpolnodulmetaG_FD_177995 | JGI IMG/M metagenome (GOLD analysis project Ga0228710, IMG submission 177995) | Root nodule microbial communities from Medicago polymorpha collected in Santa Monica, California, United States - pink nodules | ecosystem: Host-associated > Plants > Roots > Nodule...
TCCTCCTTCTCATCCTCCTTCCTCTACTTCTTCCTCTTCTTCTTCTTCCTCTTCCTCTTCTTCTTCTTCCTCTTCTTCTTCTTCTTCTTCCTCTTCTTCTTCTTCCTCTTCCTCCTCTTCCTCTTCCTCTTCGTCTTCCTCTTCCTCGTCTTCTTCCTCTTCTTCTTCTTCTTCCTCGTCCTCTTCCTCGTCCTCTTCCTCCTCTTCCTCTTCCTCTTCCTCTTCCTCTTCCTCTTCCTCTTCCTCTTCCTCTTCCTCTTCCTCTTCTTCTTCTTCTTCTTCTTCTTCTTCTTCTTCTTCTTCTTCCTCCTCTTCCTCTTCCTTCGTCCTCTTCTTCGTCCTCTTCCTCATCCTCTTCCTCTTCCTCTTCCTCTTCCTCTTCCTCTTCTTCTTCTCATCATTCTCATCCTCATTCTCCTTTTCCTTTTCCTTTTCCTTCCCCTTCTTCTCCTCCTCTTCTTCATCTTCTACCAAAACGGAGGGGGTTTCCAAGCACATAAGCAAAACATGACATATCTCACCATTCATCAAATGTATGTTACGCGCCTAGACACGACTCTATATGCATGTGGTACCGGTCACCTCAAGGTCGTCATTCGATATAACCTTCATAGTTGAATACAAAATATTCTAATAACCTTCATTCGATATAAATATCCTAATCACCTTCATTGGCGATGTAAACATCCTAAATTAATAGGCTTCAAATTTTGATGATCAATAGGCTTAAAGTACAATCTTATCGACCTAAGGTTGCGATTTTCAACCCTTGGGAACAAGATTGAAGGCTTTTATTACCATTGATTATGTTTTTATTCACTATGAGTAGCTAAAGTCTTTAAAATTGGATTGAATGATGAACCTCTCTGGTATTGTTTGAACCATATAATTTACGAATTCGCTATTAATGCAATTTGAGCTATATTTATTCATTATACCTTGTGTTTAATGCTTTCCAAGTATTATTTGCTATTAGCATTACGTTTTGTAACTGAAACTAAGTTATTATAATGTTCTTAAATAAATTTTTGTAGACTTAGGAAATTAATTAATGTGGCTAATATTTTAACGACCAATCAAACTTTTGACAATATTAGTATTACCTTTTGCTCAAAAAAAAAATATCAGTATTACCTAGACATTATGGTTCTATATTAGATAAACGAGACCTTGACCCAACAATTGATCCTAGTCTAATTTTGTTAAATTGTCTAGTTATCAAATTATTACTGTCTAGGATCTAACATTACCAAACAAGAACAAGGATGAGATCATTCCGACAATCCTAATCGCATGTCATCATTCTAAGTTAAGTTTTATTAAGTGTTGTTTAATTACCGAGTTGTGGAGACGGTTTTCTTGTCGAATTAGCCATCAAGTTTTTAGTGCCGTTATCGGAGATTGTTGATAAATTTAACAAAGCAATTGCACTTTACTTACACAATTTATTTTTCTATTAATTATTATAAAAAAATCACAAGGTTATTTACTTGTTGTTCTTTCTACTTTACTTGTGGTGCAATACTACTGAAAAGTATTTTTGTGTGTTGTTTATGTCAGGCCAATTAGATGGGAAGTTTTGCAATCCTTATTCTATCATCACCTACAATTTTGGGTAGAAGGATCATCGCTTCTCCTAGAAGAAAATCAAGGTTTAATGTCAAATCAAGACATTTTTCTAAATCAAGAAAAAGGAAAGTCCAACTTAAAAGTTATTCTCGCTCAATTCTTGAAGGTGTCACAAGGAAACACTGAGATCAAGGAAAAAATTCAAGAAGATGACAACAAGAATAAATAAGCATATATGAAGAAATTGGACATCTCTCAACACAAATGGCTACCATGGTTAAAGGTGGATTCACATGTAATAGTGATGACAAACCTAAAGAGTGACCCCTTATGGTCATTCAGTTGTGGACTATGGGAATACTTACCCCAATGAAAGTGAAGAAACAACATTAGAGGATTCGTCTCTCCACGCTTTATCTTTGCACTTTTGAAGGAGAAACAAAAAGTGGACAGGTCCATTATTATATTTTAATCTCTTCTTTGTTTCTTACATGCATCAAATAGTAGAAATTGCACGTTTCCTTTCTTATTCTATTTTTACTGATTAATAATAGAGACTATCAGTTTAAAAATATATATATTTGAATCTATTATAAGGACTTATCTTCTTAATGATACATTAATATGGTATTTTGACAAATAATTGGATAGTTAAGAGCTTTATGTTTGAAGTCAACCTATAGTTGAACAAGTTGAAGGATACCTTAAGCATGGTTATTTACGGAAAAGACGGCTATGCAAATTTGTTTAACTTTCATAAAAGTACAGTCTCTTGTATTAAGAAATGATAACTTCATAATAAGATACAAATAGAAGAAAGATTGCATACATATACACACATATATCTATATATAAGCTACAAGTTAACCAACTATATATTTCCTTCTTCATCCTTCAAAAAAAAAAAAATTTCCTTCTTCAGAAATATGACACTTTTGTCACTTAGACTTCCAGCTGCACAATCAACTTTATCTAACTGGTATGATAGGTCAAAGAGACAAAACCTAATACATCAGATTTTGACACAACAATTATAAAACTACAATGCAACATTCCATATATTCTTTCCCTCTTTCTTTGCTTTTCAATGCTTTTGCGCAATTTCCACACAACTACCGTTATGGTGACACTTTTACATATATATAATTTTTTTTTAAAGATTATATATAGGATTGCTAACAAGATTCCCTAAAAAAAAAAGGATTGCTAACAACACATTTTTTGTACAAGCATTTTTTAATACATTCTCTTTTATTAGTTATAATTCAGGTGGATCTCACCAAATAATGTGGTCTCATATAAATTATGATTCATGAATTTCAATTAACATAGAAGAGAACGTGTTAAAAAAAGTTAACATGATTTTCATATATAGGGAACTCATTGAGTCATGGCCCTAGATCTACCACTGATAATTCAGGACATCAAACTTTTTCAATTTAATAGGTAAATGTTGATAATTAGTTATGTTACTATTTTTTTCTACACCGTGATTTGAACCCGTGATTTTTAACTTAACAACTCCTTAAACCTTTAACTTAAATCAATTGAGATACCCAATCGAAACCTTGAATTGTAGTTTTGCAATTTGTTGTGTGTAGTTGTGATATGTTATAGGTTTGATTTTCAAAGAAAAATGACTTACAAATGACATCTAGAACATACTATTTACTTAGTGCATGTTTGCAATTATATTGAGTTTGACAAATTACTTATGCAAAGTGTAATTTTTGTCAAAATTACATACCGTGATTTTAACAAATTCACCGTTAATCCAAACCTCTACACTTAATTCAATATGGCAAGGGTGGAGGCATCACCTCCCTCCCACGTATGGTTTTGATGATAAAGACTAAGACATGGCTAAGGAACCATATTGTGTATGCAATATATTTCAATGCTTCCCCCCAATAAGTGTGATTTGGTAACAACATTACGACCATGGAAATAAATGAGAGCGACCCAAAGACTTCCAAAAGAGTGTTAACTCGCCGTATAGCAAACTTAAGCTTAATCCAAAAGAGGAAACAATAGGCAAGAGAGCTAGCAATGGATACAAAAATGGTGTTAGGATGGATTTGAAATATGGTTGGACTTTGAGAGTATTTTAATTGGAGAAAACCAAGGAGTACAGAAAAGACAAAAGCAACAAGGGTATGATTGTTTTCTACTGGCATGGTAGTACATAGTTGGAGATTATAGTTTAGGACATTTAAAACCACTCCAGGAGTTGATGATCTCCGAAAATGATTTCTTGCTCTCACAGCATCATCATCCATATTGAAAATAAACTTTGGACAACTCAATAAAACAAGAGAAAAATTTAATGGGAAATTTAGGTAAACCGGGAGGAACAAGTAATGGTGAGCACTATATTTATAGTTAGTTATAGTAGTAGGACCAAGGGAGATGCATGAGAAACTGATCTACGTACGTTGACCTTCTACAGTCTCTATATTTTAGCTTCTTAGATGGGGCAAATAAAATAATGCTTGATATCATGACATGTGGACGGATTCATACAAGTCACCCATGGACTCAACTCCCTCCCTCGTGGATACATTACGAAATTTGTCATGAAATAACATTAAACATTTACATTTCAGTATATCTATTTTGGAACCACTAAGATAGTAGTGGCTTTTAGTAAAAATAGGAGTGGTTCAGTGGTGAAAGTTATGAAGTTTTGTCATAAAATAGTTAATTCAATTTCCAGCAAACCTTTTACATTATAAAAATAAATAATTATAAATAGTGCAATCTTTGCACAGTACTTTTGCTATAGTTAATTAATTTCTCAAAAGTAATAAAATCTCCAACTCTAATAAGTGACAGAGAAATACAAATATTTTAAATAATTAAAAAAGAAACTTGAATACATTTTTTTTAATACATTGATGCATGAGTTTTTTAAGTAGAGCCTTCTATTTTTACCAACAACAAAAATGGTAGAGTCTTCTATTTCCTTCCATTATTATTGAATATATGAACTTATACTATAATAAATAACTGTCCTTGTCCCCGTGACCTTAACTCAGTTGGCAGGGACATGCATTGTTTTATGCAGGGGTCGGAGTTCGAACCTCGGATACCCTACTTATTCTCTTTAAAAAAAGAGAATTCTAGCCACTAGACTACCTGACTAAAAAAAATAAAAAATAAGGGTCCTTGTCTCTTGTGACTTGTCTTTGGGACAACCCATTCTTAAATTGAAATAGTGTAGGATATACTATATTTACTTTTTCTGATTCTATAATAATTATTTTATTGGTCTTCTGTATGCTGCTAGCTGCTAACGAACACTTTTCCTTTCTTGCCTTTCATTCTGTCTTATTATTTTCGTGAGCTTGGGTGAATTACAAGCAAAAATTGTACCAAGACAGTGAATGGGTCCGTCAATTCAAAAAAAATTGTTTCTACTTTCTCTATAAATAATGAAGATCATGATACACATTTAAAACCACGCCTCTTAAGACCAATAAATATGTTATTGTTTCGTTCCAACTAAATACACCAAGGAAAATGATAAAATGCACGACAGAATTTGTCGTCAAATTTGTACGAATAACTTTATAATTGTTATTTAGTTTTCTTCTCTTAAAAAGATTTGACCCAAAATATAACTCTCACCCCTCCTAGATTTTTCATATGATAAATCACAGAAAATATCTTGTCATGCGGTGGTGTTTATCCAAACACCTTATGCACGTGTATTATAACTGAGATGGTGGATTATCTATGTATTTCTTTGGTAACAATATTTTTTAAATATATACTATATACAACAACACTCAAAAGTATATATATGCATAAAAACAAGCTAGAAGAAAGTCTTGCTCAAAAAAAAAAAAGCTAGAAGAAAGTCATTTATAAAGTAAATAACCTTAAAATGACGTGTCGTGCCGTTTCGTGTGTTGAATTCCTCGTGCTATATAGCAGCACTCAATACACCAATTAAGCGATCATTAACAAAATTAAGTAAGACGCATCTTATTCCTTTTTTCCCTCTACAAATTGTGTTAAATTAGAGCAAGAAGTTATTCACCGCTTCATCCTTACCCAACTAAGATGGATTGCATGAATATGAATTTGCATTTTAGGGGTCACCAACTTGTCTTTGTCCAATCCAGCCGGTAAAAGATACTCTTTTAGTGTCGTTTTAGAATATTAACGCCAAAATAGCAAAGTGTATTTTTGCACATTTTCATCATATTATATCCTCATTTTAATACATCAATATATTCCTATTTTTTCACACATTTTCTTCTTCCAATAAATTTAATATGTTATCTTTCTCTCGTAACAAACATTTGTTAGTTAATATATTTTTCTCCAACAAATACTTTTTTTTGCGCGCTCTCTCACAACAAACAATAATCAATTTTCTAAACATTGTTCTGCTATCTTGTCAAACGAGTCTTCAACTATTTTTAACTTCATCTCCCATCAACCGTTCTAATGAGTCTTCCACTCTTTCTTCCTTTTGAACATTCATGAAGTCTTTTATTTTATTTTATTTTTCTCTCAGGTATGTTCTTTAACTTTGCACTTGAAATTTTTAACAATTACTACTGATTTTATTTATAGAATTTTAACTATTCATGGAACCATTATTATAGGTAACAAAATTTTGTTTAAATTTTAAGATAACAAGAAACAAACTTTGTTTTAAAAAAAACAAACAAACTTTGTTTAAAAAAACAAACTTTAGTTTTCTAAATATATAACAATAATTAGTTTTATTAAAAAAATAAGAGTAATTGATAAACGGTATAATTGATAAATCATATTCTTAAAATATCAAAACGACGGTTAAATAGGAACAAAAAATACGCACTAGAGTGACACTTAAAAAGGAACGGAAGGAGTATTTTTTTTTTGAAAAGCTGGTAAAACATACCTAAATTTCTAAATTTAAGAAAATGTTTGATAAACGCCCAAATACTTTTTAACATGTTATTGAGAGAGAAATATATATATATATATATATGAGGAGGGATCAAATTACACCGATTAAATGTTACACCAATGTTACACTGTTCAATATCGTTTAAATTTGACCGCTGGATTGTAAGTTTATATCACATAGATCATTCACGTAATTTTTTACGAAAATCTAAAATCATTTGATACGTTATTGAGATACAACAAGTTTAACTGTGTTATATAAAAGTGCATAAACTGTTAATCTTGATGTATCTCAATAACATATGAAACGATTTTAGATTTTCGTAAAAATTTACATGAATGATCTATGTGATATAAACTTACAATCCAACAGTCAAATTTGAAAAATATGCATCGAGTAAAACGATATTGTGCGTTGTGTGTTGGGGATGTGATAGAAACTGAAAAATAAGAAGAAAATAATGTGTTGAATATGTGTGAAATTTAGGGTGTGTTTGGATTGAGGGTTTAGGAGGGGAATGGAGGGGAGGGTTTAGATTTCTTTTTTAAATTACGGACACTATGATATGTTTTTTAAAGAGTTAAGATATTAACATGATAAACAATCATATAATACTTCAATCACACTTAATTTATTTTAGAGAAACATGTTATAAAGTCCGTAATTTAAAAAAGAAAAACAAACTCTCCCCTCCCTTCCCATCAGACAAATCAAACATCTTTAACACTAACATTTATCTTTATGTATTAGTAAAAAAATATGTTCAAAGTAAGTTATGTGTATAGTACACATGATCAAAGTGTGACATGTATTTACAAACGGCTGAAATAGTGTGTGTTATTTGATAGTGAGTTATATTGAATTTTTGGATAGGCTAGTGTATATATAATATAAGTTCTTGCTCCTTTTATTAGTCTCAATCTCATATTGAGTAGATAAGATCAGAGGCGGATCCCTTCAAGGGCTGGGGTGGGCCACGACCCATCCGAAAAAATTAAAAAATTCCATTCAGACTAACATTTAATTTTTTAATTTTTTAAACTTAAAGATAAAAGTTTTACCTACAGCCGTTTATTTTTTGGCTGTACATAAGGATAAAAGTTTAAAAATCCAAACACACCCCGTGTGAACCCGAACCATCTTTTTCCTTTCCAAATTTCCCAAGTCTTTGGATATTGCATGCAAGTGGCTAACTGTCTTGATGTCCTTGAAACAAAACACCTACTGTTTGTTTGTTTGGTTTTATATTGACAAAATTGGTTTTGTAAAGTTTATTTCGATTAAAAGTAAGTATAATGTAAAATAATTTTTATTTGAACACATTTTCTTAAAGTGAGTTAAACAAAAAATTTAAGTGTAAAATCACGGTTGAAATCAAAAGCTACAAATCTTAACTTTAAGTTAAAATCAATTATGAAAATAAAATCAAATTTTCAACTGAAAACATCCAAACATGTGAAAATAAATTTTACGCCTTCAAAATCAACGTTGGCATCGCAAAATAACAAAACTTCTGGCACTTGTCCTCTAAACAAAATCTTTTTGCACTTTTCTTATGCAGTTAAAGGGGACAAAAAGAGAGAAATTTGGCAGAAGAGAAAGTAACCCGGAGATTGAAAATGCTTGGGAGGGAACAAAATGAGTCACACAGACATGCATTTAACAGAAGTCACATAGTAAAACAAATTAGTAGTGAATTGAATCCAGGTCATTTGCATGCAACATGCATCGTTATTAAGATTTGAGAGTGACTTAAAGATTCTGCAATAATAATACGAACATTCTTAGCAGCCGCCCATAAGGACTTATATGCATATTTTTCGTATTTTGTGAATAAAATGGTCAAGGCAACATATGACTTGAGAGATTCTACAATAATACGAACAACTTGGTAAGAATATTCTCTTGAGAACATTACACGCTAATTAGAACTTTTTCTGTAAGCAATTATATAGAAATTATCATCAAAATATATTTCTAGTAGTTAAAAGTTTTGATTTTTTTTAAATGTTTCACTATTATTAGAGTAAGTATCTAATAATAAACTAAATCAACATAAAAAAATAATACAGTATTCTCATTCATTCATAAATACATGTTGCAGTTAACCACTCTCACCAAAATCGTTCTTATCATTTTATGAGCCTTAAACCATGTTTGAGAAAAAAGCCCCTTAAATAATAGTTCATAATTTTTTTCTTCTGACAAACGACGAATGTGACACGCATTAATTACGGTGGTTGACTTCTCAACTATGTTAACACCCCATGTTACCATAATAAATTGTTTTAAAATCCCAACTGTGCTGACAGCCCAAAACATTGTGTGTCAAATGCATCTCATCATATGTATTATTAATAAAAAAGGTAACAAAACCAAAAAAGTTGGGGGCCAAACCAAACCCAACAAATCTAAGTTGTAGGCATATCAAACGTATCTAAAAACACCAACCTTAATAAAACTAGGATATATAGATCACCATTGAGAATCTACAATTATTTTACAAACTATCCACAAAAAAAAAAAAAAGAAGCTTCACTTTTATCTGGAAGTCATAAGATTGCGATTTCTTCGAGCATTTTAAGATGTGAAATTATTTCAAATGTCTTCGATTTCTCAAATCAATTTTTCACAAAGGTAATTGTCATATAAACAACAATAAAAAATAGTTGATTCTTATGAATTTTTTATCAAATAATATGCGGTAATAAATATTATGTTAATTTAAATGTATTATGAATTCTTGATTAAATAATAAAATGTGTTCCAACCTAGTTGGGATGTCGGTGTTTCCTCTTGATGTTTGTCCTTACTCCTTGCTTAGCAAAAAAAATGTGTTCAATTCTTGACAATTTGAGTCTGTTTGTTTCAGCTTTAAAAATATAATATTTTATGTTAAAAGAATTTAGAGATTTTTTTAAAAAAATATAAAACTATTTTTGTTTGTCTGCTACCCATAAAAATTTCTTTTTAAAAAAAAAATAGTTTTAACCTGTACATGTGTTACCTCATTGTTTTTGAAAGAAAAAAAATTCAGAAAAGTTAATCCTAATAGCTTTTCATTTTAGGGTGAAAATAGATTTTTTTGATGAAATGATTTTTCTAAAAATCCTAAACAAACATTTATAAAATAAAAAAGTTATTTTTTTAACAAAAAACAGATTTATCTTATGAAAAAATCTAAACTAATGGGGCCTTTGGATTATGTCTCTTTAAATTGACACATTCATTTATGTCATTTTTAATATTTTGTCACTGTTTTAAAAAAATTAGTTAATCGCAACTCAAATTAGAAAATCTGAAATATAACAAATAAGCTTTGAATTATAAAATCGAAATGGAAAAAATAATCAATTTGAAGGTGCTTGAGAAGGGAGTAGGGTGAGAAAAGAAATTAAAAAATAAATAAAAAATTGAAGGTCAATTGAACTTAAGTATGTTGTAGTTTGGGGACTTTTAAGGTAATTTTACAAAAAAAAATGAAAAAACTTAAGCTGTTGGGCTTAAGTCTGTTGGGACTTTTTTATTATATATACACCACCATAAAATGCAAATTTACTATATACACCGCCTACAAATAATTTTTCGGCCCCTTATAGGGCTGGGCCCTAGGCCGTCACACCCCTGACATATGCCTAGGGCCAACCTTTCTTCTTACATGCCAAAGCAATATTTTGACCAACCATACTTTTAATAAGCAATATAAATCATTAAAAAAAGTTGATATTTTAAAAACATTCCATTCAAACTAGTCGAACAACATCTTTAACACTAACATTTATCTTTATGTATTAGTAAAAAAATATGTTCAAAGTAAGTTATGTGTATAGTACACATGATCAAAGTGTGACATGTATTTACAAACGGCTGAAATAGTGTGTGTTATTTGGTAGTGAGTTATATTGAATTTTTGGATAGGCTCGTGTATATATAATATAAGTTCGTGTTCCTTTTATTAGTCTCAATCTCACATTGAGTAGATCAGATCAGAGGCGGATCCCTTCAAGGGCTGGGGTTGGCCACGACCCATTCGAAAAAATTAAAAAATTAACGGCTGTAGGTCTATTTTACGAGATTTTAAACAATTTCGCTGCGGTTTTAGTGTTCGACATATCTAAATCCCCACTAATTGGTGTAGTGGTCCACCTAGAAAATTTAAAAATTAAAATTCATAGGTCGATTTTACGAATTTTTAAACAATTTTTCAACCGTTTGGGTTTTCGGCGGTTCTAAAAGTGACATATGTAATTTTTGTCATGCTTATACTTGGTTGGGTAGCAGATTTTCATAGACCTTCTAATTTTTTGGGTTTTCAAATAACCTTTACATATATTGTCTTGTCAACTGAAAATTACTCCAATTAACATTCATATTATATAAAAAAATATTCGTAATTTATAAAGGAAGTAAACTATGTAATTTATTTTTTAAAATTACCGAGCTTTTTAGTCAAACTTTTAATGGCCCACCCAAATTTTCCTGGCTCCGCCACTGAATGAGATTAATATTTATGTTGTATTTAAGTTACGAGGTTTTCCATCTTAATGGATTAGTCTTCAATGTTAGATTCTCACCATAAACGTAAGACCATCCACAATGGAGCTCCTCTGTTTGGGTGCTTAAGTGGACCTCACATGTACACATCATTCATTTTATAATTTTTTAATGTCAATACCTAATAAGCACTCAATTTCTCCAACCCAACACCACAACAAAATTTATTAATAGGTCCCACTAATAACTCTGTATTATTACATTTCCAAAACACTCATTTATTCCATTGAAAAATATCAATTGAAATTCAAACATAAAATGAAGAGAGAGAAGGTGCTTATATAGACACCATTCTCTATAAGCACCAATAAATATCACTCCATAATGGGTTCGCGTTGCAATAGATTTTTGAGATAGAGAGAGAGAACTCAATCGAGAATCAGAGACTGTAGATGGTTGGAGGGTAGGCTCGCGAGACTGAAGGTGGAAGGGTTGGGTTGTGGCGTGGCGGAGTTTGGTGGTGGTGCTGCCGCTGGAGTGGTGGTAGTGGAGGAAGTGAGGTTCTCTAAGTTAGGAGAACGTATAGTTAGAGAGAGGTTAAAATGTGTAAGTGAGTAAAGTGAAAAAAAAGTTCGTGTCAAACTCGGACCGAGGTTCGAACCGAGCCAATTCTTAACGAGTCGAGTCGAGCTCAGACAGGTTCGATTCGACTCGACTCATTTTCAGCCCTAGGAGTGGGGAATCAAGGAAACAAAGTGGGATAACATGGAGGGTTTAGGTATAATTTTTTTTAGGGTTTTTAACTTGAATCTTTTGAAAAATTGGTATTGTTGTCTTCAGAATAAGTATGGGGAGAAGTTGGGAGGAAGGAGTAGGTATATAGTTCATCGTGGTTGAGAGATGTGCATGAGGTGGAGAGTAAGTGTGGGAAATTTAAAAAAGTGGTTTGTATGTAGGCAACATAAATAAAGTGTCGGGGAATGGGAGGGATACATGCTTTTAGGGGGGAGCCTAGAAGGAGGGGAAATATAGTGTGTTGTTTTCGAAGTCGATGGACAAAGAGAGTGTTGTCATCTGACACGACACTTATACAGATTTGTTGACATCGGTAATGTTAAGGACATAGTACACCAAAAAATGCATATATGTGCATCTAACTTATTTGTAGAAAAAACTTATTTATAGAAATTCTAAAATGAATATCAAAATATGTATATATACATCTAACTTGAGCAACTTTTTTCATTCAAAAAAGTTATAAAACATGATATCATAGTATTAGACTTTTATTTATCCATCTACTATCGATAAAGCTAAAATTGTTGCAATTAACTTTAATGTTTATAACCGCTCATTGATCAACATTTCTCAACACATGTAATTCTTGTATCTGCGTGTGTGGAAGCAAGAGAGAAAAAAAAATGTTTTAGACATTTGTTAAAGTTTTTTGAAACGCCTTATTTGAGTCTTATAAAGGTGTCGGAAACCGCCAAGGAATGTCAAAGTAAAGGAAAAAAACAACTTTATTTAGGACACCTGTCTTAGTTATCCGATATGTGTTGTACGAGTGTTATAGACGTGCTGGACACCGCGACATGCCTAGTTCTAAAGGTGTGTGCTTCATAGGTTGTGGCGGATATGTATCTTTAAGGTGGGGATGGGGTTGGGAATAATGGAAGATGGAGTTAAAGATACAACTTTAGTCGGAGTTGGGAGAAGTGCATTTTAGAGAAAATGAGGAGGACAAATGGGTACAAGTGTTAATTGGCGAAGTCTCGAAACCTAGGTGCAAGCTAGGGGTAAGCAAAATATCCGATGACATGGAGAAAACCATATCCAAATCCAAAACCATATTTAAATAACCGGATATTTACAAACAATAATTAACCGGTTTCTTCTAAAATGGTCGGTTATCCACTTTTATAAATCCGGTTTTTTTTATTGGATGTCCATATCCATAACCATATTTTTTTTCCCTGTAATTTTTTCTTTTCTGACTAAACCATACACTGTTAAAGCATACTCTCTCTCTTCCTCTCTCCTTGAATCGGTGATGAATTTCAAACATAGGTAACTCTGCATTCTTCTCGCACATTACCACTCATTGTATCGACATTTTGTACAATCATAATAGTTGTAGATATAATTTTCACCGTTACTCGTATTATTGTTACACATGCTTAGCAATTAGCAGACTTTGACACTGTCCCAATTTTTAAATTCATGAAAATTAATTTTTAATTTATTCACTAGAGCACAAGTGCACAACACGATAGTTTATTGTTTAAGCAATGAAAATGAAAAACAGTAACATGTGAAAGAAGCATCGTAGTTTTTATAGTTTTTAGAGGTTTCGATTTGTTTAGTTTCCATATACACACAGAGTACATAATTAGAAATGGCTGGAATAAGTATATAGGATTCTGAACAAAATGGTCGAAAAAAATAACCGATTTTTTTTATTAAATTGGTTGTGTTCATTTTTACTAAAGAAAGGTTTTTTTTTACAAAACTATGTCTTAAAAATTGATTTAAAAGAAGAAATAACTGGTTTTTAAACACAAATAACCAATAATTAATCCGGATTTAACAAAAAAAATCCGGATAATTTTATAAACCAAACCATATCCATTTATAAACCGGTTTTGTAAAAATAACCAGTTATATATCCATAACCATATAACCGGTTACATAACCGGTTTACAATAAAATATGGTCATGGTTAGAAATCCAAAACCATATAAGTGGTTTATATATGGATATGGTTTGGTCGGTCAAAATATCCGACCATGCACACCCCTAGGTAAACGGGTCCGATTGCTTGCTCATGTCTATGGAAAAATCCGGCTGTCAGGGAAGAACCAAGTGAAGAAGATACAAGTGTAATGTTGGTGCATCTTTCTCGGATTCATTAAATAAAGCAGGCCTTGTAATGTGCATCTGAGATGAGGGTAGGAGATCGTGATAGCCAAAATGGAATGGATATCTCCATTACTTGATGTTGATATAGGAGAAGCTCTAGGCCTGCTATCTGTCTTGCAATGGGTTTGGGACCTTCACCTGTTTAATAGGGATTTTGAGATGGTTTCCAAAACAGTGGTTTCGAGTGACTTGCACATTCAAACTAGCTACTATACTCAACAAAGAACTTGCTCACTCACAAATCTCCTAACTTGTTTCTGCCGTATTGTTCCACACTTTGCTATTTCTATGTTTCAATAAACTCTACAGAGTGACCCCAAAGATTTGCTTTTGATGAGCTTCTAGAATCTAGGTGTGAAAGGATGGCAAATATATTGGTTGTATATAATTGATATCCACATTCAATACCAGCAATATGGAGTTTCCTAATCCTGTTCTTTCTTAACACAATACTTTTATTGCAATCGAACAATATATGGCTGATATCCTCACCTTGTTCCTCACAAACTGCACCACACAAACAACCGGATAATTGACACCTCTGCTATGAAGACGCTTCGTCATTGGTAAACAGTTCTGGCATATTCACCAGAAAAAATCCTTAACCTTTGGAGATAACTTGAGTCTCCAAATGTTACTCCAATGACCTACCACTCCATTTTGGAGCACCTGGTTATTATTGTTCATTATACTCTATGTCCTCCTAACCGTGTAACCACCATCCTTCTTGACGCAGAACGAAAGCAAGGGTTAGCAAGCACTAAACCTAAAAGATAAACAGACAGGTTGCAAGCGACAAACCTATCAAATAAGGGTTTCCGAAATCCGCAAGAATTGAGAGAAAAGTCTCGATAATTTTTACTGAATGGAAAATTGTCTTTTAGGCTACATAAGTTATGTTTAAATACTATAGCTAGAGGAAATAACAAACCCGTATGGACCGAAAAATAACAAACCGAAATAAAATAGAAAAATCTAGAATATGTTGAAATATTAAAATGCGGTTTTGGGCCTTAAGATGACCTTGAATGACTAAATTCACCCCTACCTCATTGCAAAACAATGAGTTTTGCACGTGAGGTTCGGGGCTTTCCGAAAAGGTATATTTCAGGTCAGTCCGACACCAGATGCAAAATATGCACCATTCCAAATGAACCTTTCATGCGCGCCACTTCGTCTTCGATACGCGCCGTCAGTTTGTCTACATTACTTCTCAAACTTCCAAGTGGTTGTAACGAGCTGAACCGAGTAATACTAATACCTTTTTTTGTTGGGCATATGCCATGAATACCCTTGTTGATTAGTTATTTAATCTTCCATTAAACAATTTGTAATGTGCAACACTCCTAATATTAGAGTAAATACACTTTCTCATCACTATTATAAACAAAATGTCATTTTTTATATTTATTCAATAACTTAAGTATTTGGTCTATAATATATATTAGATACATCAATTATTTAATGGACTTAAAAAATGTTTTGTATGTTTATAATAGTGACAAAAGGGAGTATTAAATTAAATTTGATAGAAAAAATTGAATTAGCTACACATAATTAAAGAGGGGACGAAAGTGAAATATTTCTCTAGTAATGAAGACTTCAAAATCATGAGTCAAGGAAAAAAGACTTGAAAACTCGATACGGATTCTCTTTTGTCCGTAAGTAGCTACATTGCTAATTCAACTTTTTATGGTACCAGATACATACATCAAATACAATTATTATCAAGCAAAAATCCAAAATCTGGGAAAAATTCAAGGGTTAAATAAGATTTTCTCTCTATAATTTTTTTTACAAAAATAAACTATATTCATTCATTCTAATTGATAGAGTACATTGATACAATACAAATTTAAAGCCGCTAAAAACAAAAAAGATGAATCTGAAAACAAACTCACATCATCCATGTTATTAGCGAAAAAACGGCATAGTACATATACCTACAAATCTAACTATATATATTTAAGCCACCGAAATATTGATGCTTTCGGGTCTGCAACGTTGACAACACATAAGTAATTGATTGAATCTAGATTTGATCAAAGTTAATCTTTTAACCTGAATCAAATTAACACCACACTGAGACGGGAAATCAATACATCGCACAAAGACGCAAAATTAAGTTAAACAAAGTGTGCTAGACAACGAAATCACAAAAACAAATGAAAGAAAACTGAAAAATATGTGAAAATCACTTAAAAACAAGTTAGAGGGGTGATTTAGGGTCAAAATTAACCCTAAACCACCCTCTCTTTGGTAGATCAAGAAGAAAAGCGGTGACAGCTAGGGTTTTGAGAAGGAGAATAGAGAGAGAGGTGCGTACTCTCTATAAAACTTTTAAATTTACCTTTTACTCCCTCTAGAAATTTATCTTTAAACTTTAAAATTTGTTCCATCATCACTTATGGTCTTTACTTTTAAGTCAGACAATGTGTACATTTCATATTTTTGAATGAGTTTTTTCAAGAATCACAATATTATAAGAATCTCTCTCAAAAACATTAGAACTTTTTAACAAAATATAAATTAAATATGAATTTTTAAGCTTCAAAAACATAAAATTCATATTTAATTCATCTCTTGTTAAAAAATTCTAAACTTTTGCAAGAAAAATTTCTATAATATATTAAACGTGACAACAAACAAAATTAAAATTTTGAATGATACACATTAGATGACTTAAAAACAAAGACCAAAAATGCTGACAAAAAATATTTATAGAACCAAAAGAAATAAAAAATTAGAGGGATTAAAGGCAAAATTTAAAAAAATTATTGGGATTAAAAACTGATTTAGCTCTTAATCCAAATCTATTGAAGTATTTGGCAAGATTGGCCGCAACTTCCTTCTAATATGTGGAAGTAGCCCAATAATCATGACAAAGACATGACAAATTAACCATAATGTGTATATGATAATGTATCCAACTACTCCCCAACTTTTAGGAAAGAACATCATCACCAAAGAAATTATTGAGAGCGAACCAGACATTTGAAGGAGTGTATCAATTTTCCCCTCAACAGCCCTTGTGGAAAACTTAATCTTAATCCAAAAGGCCAAGCAATATAGTAAAAAACTAGCCATAGAGACAAACATTGTCTTTGGATGGACTTCAAACGAGGTAGGATTTCCTGGATATCGAATTTGGAGGAAACCAATGAGCACAAAAAAAATGAAGGCCATAAGGACATGAAAAGGATTGTTTTCTACTCCCTTGGTGTCATGAACATTAACAACTCCTATATTGATGGTCACTCCAGAACCTTGATTAAAACTTGATCTTAATCTTACAACATTTGCCATGAAATTGGAATTGAAACTTTATAGAATTTTTTTTCTTTCTATTATGTTGAGATAGAACGGTAGATTAGATGCAACCTCTCTATACTATACATATACTATATATATATGGGAACTTCTATAGTCTTTCTTTAATGGGTCATATCGATATCAAAGTATCGGTATCACTCAAACTTACCATGTATTTTCCTATATGATATAAGTCTTGTTCAATCAGTCAATTAGATCACCTACTTCTATGATTTTTAAATACAATATGGTTTATTATTCCTAATAGACTGATTAATTCAATTATTCGTACATGACTCAATTACTTTTTTGAGTATTAAACTTCACGAATCCAAATTTTATAAAAGGGACAACATAAAATTAACAAACAGAAAAGAACAGACGCAAAACAATGAAAAGGGAAAAAGAAGGAGCGATTAAACTTTGGGGAAACTTTTGAGAAAGTGTTGCTGAAATGCAAATGTATATACAATTGTGATAAGTAAAACAGTTAACTCATTTTTATTTTTTTTGTCAGGCGTTAACTCATATTTTCTAATTAATAATTCATGTAGTGCAGAAATAAAAAGGTAACTTTTTTTTAAGGTAAATACAAAGGTAACTATTTTGCGAAAAAAATATTATGTGAGAGAGGTAACCATTTTAGAAAACCTCTTATATTTATTTTTGAAAGGAAAATACTTTATATTTAAACACTACGTACGTTAATAATTGAAATAATCAGGAGCCTTCGTAATTCGTAATATATATTCTATTTTAGCTTATGAAAAAAAATTGAAATAAAATGCGAGCGTAGACCAAAATTTACTCCATAGAATGTTTGAATTTAAAATTTACTCGAGATTGACAAATTTTTTATGATCCTTGTGGAGGTGGAGGAAACACAAGGAAAAACGAATTCGAATTGTGTTACAAATTTAAAGAGTTTGTTAAAAAAAATTAGAGTTCTTCTTTAACACTCTTTGTTAGGGGCGATTACACCCCCGGCTAGTATGGGCCCTAGCCTGGACTCAACTTCTACTTTCTTTGTAGTTAGTCCAACCCAATAGCCCTTTTTTACTAAAAAAATGATAGAATTTAATTGTTTCTATTTTTCAGACACGAATTTGACTCTTCTCCTTCTCTATTTTGTGACAAATAGTGGTTGAGATAATTTATTTGTTGATGTACAAGAATTTTGTGTTGCTAAAGGTATTCCGGTGCCAAATATGGATGAAGAAATACCGGTTCAGGATCGTTCAAGACTAGAAGGGAGGACTATCACTAATCTTCACCATTACTGTTCCGAGATTTTTTATGTTGCTATTGACAAAATATATGTGGAGATGGATCATCCCTTTAGTGAAGGAAGTAACATTGTGCTTGATTACTTCTCATGTCTTGACCCCAAGAACTCTTTCTCCAAGTTTGATGTTGATAAGCTTGCTCGTCTTCCTGATATTTATCATGTAGACTTTTCTGATGATGACCGTGGAACAATAAGGGAGCAACTTGACACTTACGTACTTCAAGTGAAAAGGCACGCTTCCTTTTCTTCTTGTGAAAATTTTCAAAGTTTGGCTATGAAGATGGTTCAAACCGAGAAACATTTTGTATTTCCATTGGTCTACAAACTCATTGAGTTGGCTTTGATATTGCCGGTGTCGACAGCTTCCGTTGAAAGAGCTTTTTCAGCAATGAAAATTATCAAGACTAAATTGCGCAACAAGGTCAACAATGTGTGGTTGAATGACTTGATGATATGTTACACCGAGCGAGAGATATTCAAATCACTTGATGATGTTGATATTATTCGAACATTCACTCGAAAGGGGTCGCGGAAAAGACATTTACCTCCTAATTTTATTTAACACGTTATTGGCAGGTTATATTTCATCTCTCTTATTTTTGTACTTTTGTTGAAAAAATGACGAACCTCTTTTTATTTTGATTTATAACTATTTATATATATTATGTCACATATGAATTTGCAATAAATTTTTTGTCCAAACTCTATAAAATTCTTAGCTCCGCCACTGCTCCTTGTATTGGGCGGAACATGGTATTTTGGTTGATATATTTCCTTTCCATAACCAAAAAAAGATATATTTCATTTTGGCATATGTTGACATGGATCCGACCAAATTGATCATAAACATTATAATGAAAATTTTATACATCTTAGTAATTAACTAAATACATTCTCATATATTTATTTATAAACTACATTTGATCTTACATTTATATCTTCATCTTCCTCCTACGACTTATTTATTGACTTGCATGACTCTGCATTATTTACCAGCATACATGATCATCTATTGATGTTGTTTGCCTCGGTTGCATGTCAATTTGTCTCATTTGAACACGTTCTCTAATGTCTAGTTCTTTAGTAATTTTATGGACTAAATTGACCAAAAATTAATATAATTATTTAATAGAAAAATTTATTAATTAAGTAGCCACACCCAAGCGCATAAAGAGCATATTACAGCTTAAAAAATATCAAAGTCAAAGATGAGCATAACCATGTTAACTCCTAACTATTACAAAACTGATAAAATTTCTCCACAAATAGTCCCCTGCTCAGCTTTTTCAAACATGCAGCCACAATATTTTTTTTGTATTACGTAATTTATCCACAAACCAGTCCAACCTTGCCTTAATAAAGTGATTATGCAGAAATATTTCTGCTGAAAATATCTTGCTTGCTGGACTTAATTCTAATAGCTGGAGTTAGTTCTACTGGACTTAGTAGACCACATAGTATATCAAAAATTTGTCTGCCGAACTTTCAAGATCATTTTGGTGATGATCATGTCCGCCGATGTTTAAATGTTTCTCACTAAGTTATGAATTTTTTATGTAAATCTTCTACAATTTTCTATCCACGGATTCACATGATTTACTCTAATGTGAATATCAAATCCATAAGATTCAAGCTTAAAAACAAAACATAATTAAAGCTAATCCAATAAAGTTGTAAATACAAATTTGGATCCAAAGTAGTGATTGATATGAAAGCCATTATAATTTAGACAAAACTAATATGGAGGCCGTGCCAAGCACGGACTATTAAGAAAATAATTTAGGTTTAGAGATTAGTTTTCATGCATTGACAATGTAAATTCTTTCAAATCCAACTAAATCTTGTCAAATAATTTTTTTGCGATATTTTAGGAACTAACTTTTTTAAGGAAAAATAACTTATATCGTTTCATTAAAAATTAAATCAGTAGTACATGTTTGAATCCCATCAAAGAGATACGAAAGCTAGGAACGGATGTGGCTACCTTAGCTAATTCATGGGCAACCTTATTTGCTTGCCGCCTAATAAACTCCACATGAGAGTTTGTTAAACAGGAATTACAAAATTGGATACTACTATCAATAATGGAACCAAACTCGGTGATATCTCCCCGACCTTTATTAAAAAAATCAGCTACTATTTTCGAATCAACCTCAAAATCAACATTTATGAGTTGAAGTTCATATATCCACTGAATTGCATGGTATAGACCCAAGGCTTCCCCAACGTCCACTGAGCACAATTAACCGAACCACACGCATGGTTTTTGAGCAGACATGGTTTCTTGGTGAATCTCGAATGCGCATGCTTATTCCGACCTTATTGCTGGAGTTAGAAAAAGAGGCATCAACATTACAATTAATTCTACCGCACCTTGGTTTCCTCCATCTGATAACTCTATCCCCGTGGTCCAAATTTTGGTCATCATGTTGGTCAAGACCTATAGTGGAAGTTGTGTGAACCAGGTGTGAGGACTTTGCTTGCGATTAGCATTCCTCCAACCTTTTAGTAGGTGTTTGGCTCTCTGCAGGATTCTAACGCTCAAGTTTGATACTTGTTGCCACAACTTAAGGTTCCTATCTTTCGAGATGCTCCACATTATGGTATTAATAATCTCTATTTGGAATGTTGATAGCTGCTGCAATAAATTGAAGATGATGTCTGGCACATTATGAAAATGACTCAGAGATGAAGAAATCAAATGCCAAACATTGGCTGCATTCCATACATCATTGGCTGTCTTGCAATGAAAAAAATATGTGGTACTTATCCTCATGGGGGTCATTATATCTTTACACGCGTAAGGAAACATTCTCTACAAATTCTCCACACCAAGTAGGAACTAACTTAAAAATTAGTATAATGGTATAATTTGGTGAGACATATCTGTAAAAGATTTTTCTAGTATCGATGTGTTTACAAATTAAATCTTCGGTTTTATGTTATAGATTGAACAAACTTATTGCCAAGAATAAGATTAAACTTCATTGATAAAATTATATATAATTTGATACTAAGATGCATAAATACATATTTTTATACAAATATAAAAATTAATGAAATTAATATAAGGATCATGATGCTTTGTTAGAGTCATTTTAGTCACAATCTGATGAACTCAACTTTGAATCTTGTCCTAAGATTGATAGACTATTTTTCTCATATTTTCTTACTTGTGAAAAGTTTATCTACGTGTCTAGGGTTTTAAATATAAATCATACTTAATGAATATTGATATTTTTTCAATAAACATATGTTAATTATATTAAAAAAAATATTCGTAAATATACATCCCCGTGTGTATAAGGTTTTATTTATATAAAAACAAAATAACATTGCTAATTTATAAATAAAAGGATGTTAATATTTTATTTCTATCAAAATATCAATTCATATTAATTAAGATGATAATGTTACTTCAAATAAAAGGTTCAACATTATTTCATAAAGTATTATTCGCAAATCGAGTCTAGTTGATTAGTGGATTGGTAGGATAACATATTCAAGTTTTTCACACTTTCACCTTTCATGCTTCTTATGGTCCAATTGGTTTAACAAATCAGATGAAAGATTTTAATAGAAGGAAGGGATGAGATATATTTTAATTAAATATATGTTTGGTTTAAAAGAAGGGAGAAGAGAGAAAGGAAAGAGGTGAGAGAATCTTAACTAAATAAATGTTTGACTCTTAAAGAGGAAAGGGGATTTTTAAAACTAAATTATGTTTCTACCCTGAAAGTCTTTAATTTTAATCTGACCTCCTCTTCTCCAAAGTGTCTACCTTGCTCATTCCATCCTCCCTCCCTCCCTCCCTCCCTCCC
>Ga0228710_1004382_pt1 | contig 22314 bp, 3 predicted proteins | sample MedpolnodulmetaG_FD_177995 | JGI IMG/M metagenome (GOLD analysis project Ga0228710, IMG submission 177995) | Root nodule microbial communities from Medicago polymorpha collected in Santa Monica, California, United States - pink nodules | ecosystem: Host-associated > Plants > Roots > Nodule...
GGGGAAATGAAATTTTGTCAAAATAAATAAAGAAATAAGAAATTGAAAAAAATGTGTAAATTTTTTAGCATCAATATTTGTGGATGCTATTTGTAAAATCAAAAATTTAGCATCAAAATTCATGGACACTAATTCAATAATAAAATTTAAAAAATACTAGCATCTACAATATATATTATAGAGTCCACAATAATTTCATAATAAAAAATCATTGAAAAAAATGCATTTGCATCGGTATGTTTGGACGCTAAACACACAATATTAGCATCAGAAATGGCCTGAAGCTAAAATTTATGAAGCTAAATGGCTATTTTCTTGTAGTGTTATAGACTGAATTTGAGATATCACAATGTGTATGTTAATTTGATGTCGTATTTGTTACTTTGTCTACGGACAATCTTAATCATCGTGGTGTGATAGTAAGAACCATTTTTTATCCCGGCATAAAAACATATACATGTGGTCCCTGAGCTGGTTAGTTTGCATGTGGGTTTCAGTGTTTCACACAAGCTTTGTTGGTTTTAAAAAGTCTATTATCATCTCTTTTTGAGCAAAAGAGTCTATTATCATCTATTAACAAATAAATTGGAGAAAAATGTAAAAATAAAAATGTTTTAACCAAAATGCAAACGACACCCAGGCTGTCTTTGGTCTATTTTAGTATCTCGTCTTGTTTGTGACCAGAAACATTAGGCATCATATTCTTTCAAACAACTAAAGAAAAACCAATAGTAGAACTAAGGTTAAAGGGTTAAGGGACCCCACTGTTTAAATATAACACAATATAAATCGCAATCAGAATTGATATTTTTTTTTTTGTTTTGACGGAATCAGAATTGATAGATAAAATCACTCATTTTGGATTGTTTTTAATGTCAATTTAATTGTTCTCTTGAGCTTATCTCAGTTGGTAAAGATAATGTATAATATATGCAAGGTCCGGGTTCAAACCCCGACCACCACCAAAAAAAATATTAATTTAGCTAGTTTAAAATATGAATCGTCATAAGCGTTAAATCCAATCTATTGAATTTGAAATATAAATCGTGACAAGTGTTCAATCTTACTACAACTTTCTATTATGACTTCAGCTTAAGTAACATATTGAGTTTTCTATTCTATCGTGGGGTTCATAATATTTTCCAATGCAAGTACAATTGTTGGTGTTTTTTTCTTTCGTAAAGCCTTCTCCGACCCTGATGAACACTTAAGATCCAACTCAACTAACCTTTTTCATATTGAAAAAATACAAAGAAGAATTGTTCCTTAACAACACAAATTGATGGTTCCAAATTTGTATAAATATCTACTAGGTACTTTTTGAGGTTTCAGAAGTTCCAAGTAAAACTAATGAAATCATACCACTTAATTAATTATTTGAATGTTTTTCGTTTTCATTTTAGGCATTAATAGAATATTTACTAGTAACTTATTTATGGAAAATGCTAACAAATCTCTTCGGGACATTTTTTAAGGATCCTAAATAACAAATTTTTAGAAAAGTTTGTGTAATTAGTGCATTGAGAATTTAAATATTTAACTTTTTTAAAGAATAATTACTTGATTTAGAATGTTTAAAAAGTGTCTGAGAGACACTCGTTAACAAGAAGTCATCCGGAATTTTTATAAAAGTTTTTTATTTATAACCGATATTCTTTGGTGAATGATCAATATATAGTTTTAAGATTTCTGGTCTCCCCCTGCACTTTTCGCTCACACCCAGTTAAACTGACCAAAATACCTTTGCGCTAGTTAATTAACGCATGTGTAAAATTATGCGTTAGTTAACTAACGCGACGTGACTTAAGTCACGCAAGTGTTAAACTCAACGTGACATACCTCAAACAGAGAGATTAACACATGCGTGAGTTAACTCACGACGCTAGTTTTAAAATTCAAAAAGGGAGCATGCACTAACATAATAACATTGATTTATGTTAGTGGAGTTAATAAGAGACATGACATTGATTGATGACAAAGAAGATAAAACTTGGTGGTTTATAAGAGACATTAATTGATGACAAAGGAGTGAAAATGTGGTGGTTTGAATCACCAATAATAGAGAAGTTATAGCCATGTGACAGTGTGTTTGTGAGCTTAGTGGCTATTGTGGCAGTGTATTTGGGACAAGAGACAGATTTAGATTTTTGAATTTGTGATCTCAATGTTATATATCACATTTTGGATTTTAAAATTAGTGTGAGTTAACTCACGCGGCGTAAGTTAACTCACGCATGTGTTAATCTCTCTGTTTGAGTTACTTCACGTTGAGTTTAACACATGCGTGACTTAAGTCACGCAACGTGAGTTAAGTTGCGCAGATTTGCAGGAGTATTTTCGGTATTTCAGCTGGACACAAGTGAAAAGTGCGGGGGGAGAGCAGAAATCTTGTTTTAATAGTAGTTTTACATGGTAAGGGCTTAAGGCCTAAGCAGTGGCAATTGATTTGGACTTCAATCCTTGATCCAACAAGAAATGTAGCAAGCTTGTTTTGATAAATTTTACCCCAACACCCCCAACAATTATACTCCTACCCCTATAAACAATAAAAATATCAATTTTACCCCTTCTAAAATCACACTCATTCACCCTTTATGTTTTCGAGAATTGAAATTATTTGAGAAGTCATCCGGAATTCTAAAATTGTGGCTGATTGGGAGAATCGTGAGTTCATCTCTCAAATTTATCTTAATTTTCGTCCCTTCTTCGTTTTCCTTTTCCAATTCGGTACATACCCATTGAATCTCATCAAAATCATCTCAAGTTTGTGTATTTCTTTAATCCATTTGTGTTATTAATTCATTTTCATAGAAACTCATCAAAATGATCTCAAGGTTTTTTTTTTACACATTTGCATAATTAATTCAGTTTCACTAAACTCATAAAATCATTTCAAGATTGTGTTTTTGTTTTACCGATTTGCATTATTAATTAATTTTCACTGTTTCACTAAAAAAAGTCGTAAAATCATCTAAAGTTTGTTTTTTTCTTTGATCCATTTGTGTTATTAATAGAAATATGATCTCTGGTTTTTATGGGTTGTTGTTATTGCAGTGGCTATAACAAAGAGTGAATCAACTTAATTGAACATGTAGAACCACGATTTTAAGCACTGCACCCTCCGGTCACTACGACTGTTATAAGCAAAAATTTACATTTGAGATTCATTTAATTAATAATGTATAAGATCTTTATTATAGATTCTTTCCAAAAAAAAATGATCTTTATTATAGATCACATACATCATTTAATGAATGAATCTAAAATGTTGATTTTTGCTTATAATAGTGACCGGTATATTGTGATTTTTTTTCCATGCCTTTGGTAGCTTTATTTATATGTTTTTAGAGTAATGCTAACAATACTCTCTCCGATACTTACTCTTTTATTGGCTTAAATCATGGTGGGTCTACCTTTTGAAAATTAAATCTCCACAAAGTGGTGAAACATACATTATTTCATCCAATAGAAGAGTGGGTGTTAGAGAGAGTGTTGAAAAGTGAATGTTGCTAGCATTTCTCATGTTTTTATTAGCTTAATAATGGAAACTTTTTTAAAAAAAAAAAAATGGAAACTTTTTTCAAATCTTCTGGATAGGTGAGTGATTTTAAAAAATGGTTAAAATTGGTATTTTTTATCTTTTGCTTGAGTGGAGATATAATTAAGGCTTAATTGAACTGTTGGTCCTTTAACTTATTTCTTTATTTCGATTAGGTTCCATAACTTTTAACTTTTCCAAACTAGTCCCTCAACTCACCTGTCGTTAATCAATGTGGTCTCTTCAAAAAATAGATCGTTGAATAAGGGATGTATACCAGATGTTACAGTGCATCACCAACACCTAACTTATTTACTTTCTTTATGTTCTTCCAATCTTCATCTTCATTCAACATTCATCATCTTCATCTTCATCTTCATCTTCATAAAATAAAAAACACAACAAACATAAGAAATGAAAGGAAAGGCTCAGAAACAGAAAACAATCAATTATCATTTCCCGAAGCGGTGGTGATGCTTTCCGGCGTGGTGGTCGTCGGAGCAAGGTCATTCAATCGTGATTTTTTTATATGGTTTTTGTAGGAGATATGAACGGGAGTACATATACGGTGGTAGTTTGTTGAAAAACCTTATGTGGTGGTCAAGATCTAACGGTTAAGGTGGCGGTTTTGAAACTTAAAGTCTTTGATCTAAAAATAAATTTGATAAGAAGATAGAGAATGAAGAACTGATGAATACTACGTGTTTGGTTTGACAAAGGGTGGTCGGAAGCGCCGCGGTGGCTGCCGGAAAGGACGACTGGAGAAGTTGCTTCAATCAGAATTTTGTTTAGTTCATATGAAAATTAGTGTAATGAGGATCACATAAATGGTGTTTGTTTCTCAATTGGAGGTTACGGCCGTCGGGCATGGGGAGAGAACAGGGGTGACGGTGCTAGGGTTTGAGGAGAGGTAAGGAGAAGGTTATATGAAGATGAACATGATGGAAGAAGAAGAACCTAAAATAATTTAAGTGTTGGCGATGCATTGTAGAATCTGATAAACCTCTTTTATCCAACGGTCTATTTTTTGAGGGGATTAAAAATAACGAATTAAGGACCAAATTGACTCACTAAAACAAAGAAAAAGACTGAATTCAAGATTTTAATAGTTGTAAGACCAATTTGAAAAAAAGAATTAAGTTAAGGGACCGAGTGTTTAATTAAGCCTATAATTAATTAATTATTGAGGTGAATGGTAAATTTTTCTCTCTCTTGGCATTGAAGCCTTGTCTCTTCTGTGGCAGTGTGTCCATTAATTTTGCGTCAAATTTATTGATTTATGAAACTCGAGTATGTCTCCTATGCGATTTTCTTTTCACATCATACTAACTTATCGCGCGCCCTCTGAATTTCTCATTTTACCTTTATTCAAATTATGTAATTTGAAGCGTGGTTGATTTTTTTGGATTATAAAATCTCAACCGCGTTTAATCAGTTTTACTCAGATTCAACTCAAATTATTAAAATGACACAGTTTATAATAATTTTTATTAAAATGACGTAATTTATAATTGACAACAAAATTTACTAATTCATCACATTTTATTAATTGAATATGATTTCGTAATATATCTACGTTGACACAACAATATGCATTACCTAAGGTTAGAAACTAAAACTAAATATGAAGTACAAGAAGATGGAGGTGGAAGGAGAGAGAAAGTTTGTCATCCCTTTCACGTGCCTTCAAAAGAATTTGAGAACACAAGATGATGGGACAAAAGAAGGTGGAAATTGAATCGAGCAATCTCATATCCAAACAGATTTGACATACAAGTTGATGTTCCACAACCCACTTTCACCATTCATATTAACCTTATTACTACTTCTACTAATGTCTATGTTGAATTTGTGTATAAAAGATCAACAATGAAACCATGTCATCCTAACCCGTGCCCTTAAAACAAAAGTAAGAAGAAGAAAAAGAGTGAATTTGAGTTTGAATGAGAAATTGTGAAGAATGAGTGGATATTTATAGGAATGATCCTTCAACCTTGGTCAAATAGTAATAAATAAAATATATTGTCAAACAGTCAAAAATCGTGGTCAAACAGTCAAAAAATGCATGAAACCAACCAACCTTCCTAACCAAGGAACCGTCCTCAGTCTAACACATTTTGAACTATATAATCCCAAATCATTCTCAAATTGTTTCAGATTATATAATCCAAAATGTACTCAGACTATGTAAAAATTTAGGTTTTAGAGAGGTTGACATATTTCAGATTTTATAATATGAACTACTCAAATACATAATTTTTGTGTGGTTCATATTGCACGGACATAAATTCACGCACCACATAATATTTTATAAATTGGTTGTTCGGTTCATTTGTAAACCACTTGTCTAGCAGATATGAACACTAAGCTAGTTGCAGTTTACTAAAAGAGAGGAAAATGTAATCTGTTTAGTGTCAATGTTAATGTCACACTGTCTGGCTTTAAGGATCAGGTGTACAAAACTAACGATCGTCTAAACCACAAAGACACCAGAAGGGTTGAAAGTGTTGAGTGTTTCCATCTTTCAATTGACTTAGATGGGAGTCTCCGGTTCACCCAGATGACAACGTTGTAATCATGTTCTCTATATCTGGTCAGTGTAGTTTGAATTACTAGGTGATCGAGTTAGACGTTTTCTTGGTCAGATCTTTTTATAATATTAGTGAAAGTTTGATTCAGTCCAGGACCTTCGAAGAAATCCGAGCTTGCATAGAGACTCTCAATGAGAGATTTAGTTTGGATGAACTATGATCTTGTTTGTGTTTAATTAAGTTGTTTTACGCTGTTGTATTTTGTTGTTGAAGTTATGTTGTAGAAATTGATTTAGTGAAAGTTTTTTCAATTTTATGTGTTCTCAACTCGGTTCTGATTATATAATCCAAAACATGTCAAACCCTCCAAAGCACAAGTTTTAACACAATTTAGGGACATTTTAGATTACATCATTCAGACCAATCTGACATGATTTCAGATTATAAAATTTGAAATATTACAGAGTATACACTGCGACGATACAAGAAAAGTTTGGACCGTTTTTGGTGTTTAATTCATTTTTTGTCAGTTTGGTTATTTTAAGCGTTTTCTTTTCTTTTATTTTATTTATAGGATGATGATGTGGCTAAAAATAGCTTTGAATTCTCCTATGTTTCCTTCCCAAATCCCTTTTTCTCTTTTCTTTCTTACTTATTCTTTGGGAGCGAGTTATGATACCATGACCAATGTTGATCATTCATACCATCTTCAAATCTGCTGTGCGGTTTTATGGAGATGGTATGATCGTCAACAGAGATATTCACATCAATTATAATATGTTTTCTAAGTTTTGACAGTATTCATATTATATAATCCAAAATTCTGCAAGCAAGAGCTCATATCATATAATCCGAATAAGGACAAAACGAGAACTTTGAAGGACTCGCAAGAAGTTCGGATGGTGGGAAAAGAAGATCTCGTCTCATTTTGTTGTTGGCTATTAAGTATTAATGCCTTTCATTTTCTACAAGGGTATATGTTTTGTACATATTTTACCGTTTGAAAATTAAATTTAGGGTTAAATATATATTTTTTTGTCCCGGTAAATATATAAGCTTTTCGTTTCAGTCTCATAAAATTTTCTTTAACTTTTAATCCACAAAAATTTTCATTCACCGCTTTTAGTCCATACTTTTAAGTCAACTCATGTGTAGCCTTCATATATTTGAATGAATATTTTCAAAAATGTTTAGAATATTACAAGAATCTCTAAAAAAAAAGACTTGACATTTTTTTTAACAAAACACAAATTAAATATGAATTTTGAAGCGTCAAAACTTTAAAAAAGTTATATTTAATTCATTAACAGTTAAAATAAAGGCTAAATTAATCCAATGGTCCCTTAACTAATTTCGGGTTTTCATTTTGGTCCTATAAGTCTTAAAATCATCATTTTGGTCCTTCAACTTTTGCTCCGTTATTCAATTTGGTACACTCTGTTAGTTTTTTAATGCCTACAATTTTTGATTTGATTTTAACCGTTTGATTGCATGTCCATTGTATGTAATAGTGAACCATTAGTACCTATTCGCTTTTCATCTTCTTCTCTCTTCTTCTTTCTCATATCTACATCATCTTCATATCATCTTCAACACCATCAACTTCTTCATCATCTTCATATAATCTTCACCAAAATTCATAAAAAAAATCCGAAAAAAAACTCATATTCAATTAAACACCATCAACAACAACAATATCACATAAATCTTCATCTCTTCTTCTCCCCGAATCCATAAATCCTCCAATTAATTAATCTTTACTTAGATCCATAAATTTATCACTACACTAAAACCAACAACTCTAATTAAACCAAACTAAAATATTCTCCCCCAAAAAATTTCCCATCCAAACTGTAATTCTTGAGAAATCCAGAAACCAAATCAATCCCCAACCCTGTCTCTCTTCATTCCTAGCATCCATACCGAGATGAAGCAAATATGGTTCCTTGGATGATAAACAACCAACAACAAACGAAAGACCCGGTCTTTACCATCATGTCCACTAGAGTTAAAGTATGCAAAAGGCAGAGGGTAATGAAAACCATGTTGAACAAGAGATGGAAAAGGCTTGAGAGTTGAAAAAGAAGACAGTAATAAAAGCATTAGAGATAAAACTGCCACACTGAATAGCGTGAAAAGCCATTTTTTTTCAGCTCCCATAACTAATTTCACTATGTGGCCATATTAAAGCAACGATTTTGAGAAGTGGGTTGGTTAAAGTTTGGATTTTGAAACTATTTGCGTTAATGGGTCGTTGAAGATCTTGGATTTTTTAAACTCTGTTGATGATGTAAATCGAAGGAATACATAAATAAATAAAATTGAAGATGTAAAATTGAAAACCAAGATCTTGGATTTTTTTTTTTTTTAAGAATGTTGTTGAAGATGATATGAAGATGATGTAGATATGAGAAAGAAGAAGATGAAAAGTGAAAAAAAATCCAAAAAAAAGATGATGTTTATTGATTTGTTGTTCTAAGAATTGATTCTCGTATTTAATTTTTGTTGATTTGTTAAAGATGATGAAAAAGTTGAGTGAAAAAGATAAAGAAAGGGAAAAAGAATTAAGTGTTGATTGTTCATCGTAAGATAAAATAAACCTGTGTGATGCAACGGTTACCAATCAAATTGTTTAAATTAAAATAATTAATAGGATTTATGGTGAATCACTCTTAAGGTTGGTTCACCATAGACATTTGGGGGTTAAAGTTAACCGTCAGGACTTTTTTGAATAACGGAGCAAACGTTGAGGAACCAAAATGTTGATTTTAAGACTTATGAGACCAAAATGAAAACTGAAAATTAATCGAGGGACCTTTGGATTAATTTAGCCTAAAATAAACTAAATTTTTTTTGGAGATATTCTCATAATACTCTAAACATTTTTAAAAATTTTCATTCAAAAATATGAATTATTAGACCAATCCTTTCAAAAAAGTATTATTTTCATTCAAATGCTCTAAACATTAGTTTGAACATTGTCACTTAGATCACCTTTCAAAAAAAATCATTGTCACTTAGACCAATACTTTCAAAGGTATTATTTTTATTTTTCAACATAAAAAATATTACATTTTTATCTTTCTCGAATACAATTTCGTCTTGTTTTTTTTTAGGGAACAATTTCGTCTTATTATATTTTGTCATGTCTAATACTTATTATTTTACGAATCAAACATATCTTAAAATTATGTTTGGATGGAGAGTTTAAGAAGCATAAAGAGATGATGATTACTTTTTCTCTGTAAGTTACAGACACTGTATAATATGTATTAAAATGGATTAAACGTTTTTTTATTTAAAAATGGATTAAATGTTATTGATGTACTATATAATTATTTATCACGTTGTAATTTTAATTTTTGCAAAACACAAAATACTCTCTCAGCCGGCATTGAATGACAATCTTTCCACGTTGAATAATGTTAAAATCACCAATAAATTTGAGAAACGTAAGACATTAGTATGTCAAAATCTTTCCACATTGAATCAACAACCTTTCCACGTTGAAAAATCTTAGAGTAACAAGGATGTGGATCGACGTGGAATATGCAATGCAGATTTTTTGGATAGGTACTACTGCCAACTATGATCGAGATGGGCTTTCTTTGTATTCATGATCTTCATTCATGTATCTCGTAGGCGACACATACTCATTTTTAAATCAAACATCCTTATCTCCTAGCATTTTTTGAATTTAACAACCAAAGATTTGTCCTAAGATATTTAGTGTCTTAAACGAAACAATAAAAATAAAATTGTGTTCTTTTAATTATTCTAATAATTTTTTTGATGTATTTTTTGTTGTAAAAGATTTACTTATAATTAATGGTTCTAAAAATATATTTTCAATATAATTAATTAAACTAAATTATAAAAAGATATATCTATATAGTACTAACTACTAAGTAAAAATAGTAATTTTGATCCTCCTAAAATAATGGTGTCATGCCAGGCTGCCACCCCTCTGGGCTCCGGGTCACCCTGGTCAACATATATTTTTTATTTTTTTTGATCAAGTAGTCTAGCGGTTAAAAAAAATCACCTTAAACATGAATAAGTGGGGTGTTCGGGATTTAAACCCCGACCCTGCATATATTTATGTCATGAGTAAAAAGAAAAAGAAAAAGTCATCTGATGTCAAAAAAAAAAAATTATCTGATAACGTAGTGGGTATTAACTCATTTACCATATATCAACTTATAGCTTATCCATATGCATTACTTCTTGTCAACACGGTCTGAATACATATCTTTAATTAACATGCTTAAAGTGTCCGATAACATATATCATTTAAAAAAAAACACATTTTCAACAAATTTGAAGGTATCTTTATTTTTTTTTATGCATTTGAAGTTATCTATTGTCAATTGTGTTTATTATTTTTTTATCAAAATAACAACAATAATAGAATTAAATAATAATACATGCTACTCCCGTTTATGAAGAATATTACATTATAAGTGGCCTCAATCTTAGTATAAAATGGGTACTTGTATACGTGCCTTGCATATGTAGTGTTCCAAGTGTTATGCAGATTGCATAGCTGGAGTTGTCTATCTGTTATTGCTTCTCCTAATCTTATCTTGTTGATTCCTTCCTCTATTTTCATTAGGATTTTCAAAAAACACAACATAATCACCACTATTTATTTACATTATAGTAACAACCTGCAGAAGGATCGAGCAAAATGATTCAAAGAACAGTGAACTTTTTGAGTTTAAGGAAATTCCTTCTTCGTCCTGGTTATCTGTCTTCTTCCAAGGTGATCAACTTTTTACTTTCTCATTCTTTGTTAATTTAAAATTTTCTTATGAAACTCATAACAATTTTACGTGTTTTTGTTTCTTTTCAAGTTTTCATTATATTATACCGTATCTCTGCTTTCTTAATTCCTTATGCTTCTGCTACATTTTGTGCCGGAAGGATTTATTTGATTTTTTAATATATTCTATTTCTTTTCAAAAACTTCTTTAAAAATTTCTTTATTATTAATTTAAAGACAAATTTGGGGTTAAAGTATAAAAGAGAATTAAGCCTCCATAATATTTAAGAGAGTTTAGGGTTAAATATTTAATATTAATTAAGACTCTTGACTTCACATACATTTTATCCATTTGACCATGGAAGAATGACAAAAACATGTCTAGGACCACAATAAAAAATTTAGCCTCTTACGCATAAAAACATTTATAAACTTATTTTCTTTCGTTTTTTACTAATAATATAATATATGTAATTTATTATATTGAAAAATTTCTTTATTTGTTAGGAAATATATATTCCTTTTACATTTTGTAATTTTTCGTTGATTGTAATGAAAAGTTTATTTTAATTTATTTTTTATTCTTCTTATCATATCTATTTTTTGCTTATAAATATTTATGTCATTTTATAAGTATACATAATTCTTTTATCTGATCTTTTATTTTTATTTTCTCTCATATCAAACTATTAAATAATCATCTTATTTTCTATTATTTTTTCTTCTTTTAAAACCATATATTCCTTTCGGATCTTTCGGTGTGAAATATAATTAACCAAAAGGTAAATGTATATAACTCAAATTTAGACTTAATATGCTTAATTTTATGCATATTTTGAAGCTTATTATAAATCTAATCTAATATCTATTACCCATTTATTTATATGATTTTGAGACCAATTATAAGAGGTTTTGGAGCTTTAATAGTTACTTTTATATATTGGTTCATTTAATTCTAGCTATTGATTTGAACCTATCGAGTCAAACCAAGTTGTTTGTGAGCTTGAATCGAATCGAATTCGAATCGAATAGAAATTTCGCGACGAACTCAAGTCAAGTTTTGAGCCGATCTAATTTTTATCGAGTCGAATCGAGCTGAACTATGTTCGACTCAATTCTAATGGGAAGGTTGAAGAACTTGTGTATATTTGCAAAAACAAACCTTATTGTGGAACTGGCTCAAACATTCATTTAAACATATGGTCTTTAACACAATCGCATCATAACAGATAGGGGCGTACAATGGCTATGCATCTCAGCCCTCCCCTCTTCCAATTCCGGACCCAACTTACAGGTAACTATAATATCTTGCACCATGTACGTACTCAACAACATTGTATTCATTCAACCAAAAAAAAAAAACTTTGTATTCATAGTACTTGTATTTGTAATTTGCAAAGGTTTTTTTGGGGAATTACTGTGCATTAATTGACTCATCGTTCTTCTCTAATTTGTACCAAAATAACAAATCAAGTGACGATGATGAGTACGCTAATGTGGATTGGGACAGCCTTGGGTTTGGACTCATGCCAACCGATTTCATGTACGTAACAAAATGTAGTGCTGGCCAAAATTTTGGACATGGACAACTTAATCGGTATGGCAACATAGAACTTAGCCCATCCGCAGGGGTCCTAAATTATGGCCAGGTATGATGATTAATGTCAAACTTTGAGTAGTAGTAGTATTTTATTTTGTATCTTCTTTAGAGGTTCAAAGCAAAACCATCAATGTTATCCACAGCTGTAGATGAATACAAACATGTCACAATTAAATATCTCAAGATAAGACTCCAAAAGAACGATAAAGATAGCCTCCAATATAAAGATATCAACATGTGTACAAGTGATGGATACTAATTATATAATCATTTGACCAGGTGGATCATCCACCGATTTTGACGGTGGTAGTGCCGGTTTGAGGGGGAGTTGCATGCACAAAACCCTCAGTCACAAAATATATTAGAAAAACAGTAAAAGAGAGATTTAAGATACCTAAAATAGGACAAGAAGCATTACTTCTATTGATGGGGTCACGTACCCATTCGGTTGGTCCACACCATCCTAATAAATAGTTCGATTGATTAGCAGACAAACTCATTCCAAATCTATTGTGATAAGGTGATATATATGCTTTAGATCGAGAATTTCATATCCCATTTTACTTGTTTCTTGTACACATCATTAGATTTCAAATTATATATTTTGAAAGCGTAAAACACATTAAAAAAAGCCCTACATTTTATTTTTATTTTTTTGAATATTTGAACCCAAAGATTGGAGGGTAAAAAAAAAAAAATCTTTTAAATCACTATGTCCTCGTAATGATCTCATCTCATCCCTACCAAGTTCTTTATTAACCAACGATGTCCTCCTAAAAAAAATTGTTTAAAAAGAATAATGTTTTTAAGATTTAACAAAATACATATGTATGTAAGAATTCTGCAATTGTTAGGTTACACATAAATTTTATTGTAACTGTTGAATGAGTTTGATAGTTCTCCCTAGCCATGCATGAGACTGTGTTACTGAATCATGAGGGGAGACGATAGATCATCCATATTGGATCAAGAATATGAAGTCATTAGATTACTCAACATTCATTTTTTCTTTCAATGTGAAACTTTTACCTCACGCTTACTACACTACATGTGTCTCTCCTAATTTAAATTTTTATTGTTAAATGTAAACACAACTTATGAACAAAACCTCAAATTGTCTATAATATATAGGATCATATTTTTATCAAAATATGATATATTTTATATCACTGTATGTGCTTAGTTTTGAAAGAGTAGTAAAAGTTTCAGAAATAAATGATCAAATTATTTCTAATTATGTTATTTTATCTCTTATAACTTTCTACTATTTGTTAAAAAAATATTTATGAAAACAACTATTTTTTTTATGGACACACAAAAATTATTCTATATATTTCAAAAAAAAAATCTTTGTTGGGGCATGAACCCCCATAAACTTCACAACATGGATTCCCCGGCAATTTAAACATCACCATCTCTCCTAGTTTATTCAAAATTTGTTCATGTGTGGTACGCTCTCTTGTATCAGCACAAAACACAGCCCTCGAACGTCACTCCTGAAAGGCACAAACATTATGAATGAATGGATTAGTTGCCAAACAATTTGGTAGTAAACAAGTGTAAACCAGTTTTACACCGACATTCAATAAATGATATCTACTTTAATGCTATTGCATCGGTTACACGGAGTGTGAATACGGTTTAAATCCATAGAAAATAGTGATGCATGATGCCTATAGTTCATTTTTTAAATGATTTAATTTGTACATATTGACAATTTAATTTTTTTTACGCATGTATCAAATTAAATCACTTAATGATGCCTAGCTGACATGATTTGATTGAATGCACGTATAAATAAGTTTTTACACAAATCAAGCATAGATATTAATTTCTTTTTTAAAATTTAGGGATTATTCGAAGGCACGAAAGCATACAGAAAGGAAAATGGGCAGCTGCTGCTATTCCGTCCAGAAGAAAATGCTATTCGCATGAAGATTGGTGCTGAAAGAATGTGCATGACAGCACCTTCCATCGATCAATTTATTGATGCTTTGAAACAAACAGCTCTAGCAAATAAACGTTGGGTACGTAAGAGTTATTCCTCATGTGTCCATTTTAATTAAATTTGAACTAAAAATTGATAATGCTTTTAATAAGTGTGCTACATTAATTCGAACATTGTCACTTAGACCAATTATTAATGTATAGGTTCCTCCACCGGGCAAAGGATCGTTATATCTTAGGCCACTGCTCTTAGGAAGTGGTCCGGTTCTTGGTTTGGCTCCAGCACCTGAATACACATTCCTCATATATGCTTCTCCTGTTCGCAACTATTTCAAGGTTAGTGAAACTTTATTTATTTATTTAGTTGCTTATTTTTGCACATTGCAACTGGAGGGTTTATTAACACCAATTTGGATGGTTTGTTAACTTGACAGGAAGGTTCCGCGCCACTTAATTTGTATGTGGAAGAGGATTTTGACCGTGCTTCGCGACGTGGGACTGGAAGTGTTAAAACCATTTCCAATTATGCACCGGTACGTATTTCAAGTCTTCACTCAATTCAAACAAATGTTATTTAAACTAATGCCTAGTTTTACTTTGTGCATGGTTGGATTTGCCGCGAGTTAAATGAAATTATGGTGGAATTGTGATTTTGTTGAAGCTATGGAATGTAGCTTTTGCCAAAATTATGGTTGCAACTGTGATTCTGCTAAAGTCACTCTTACCTGTCTATCCAATCATGCACTTATAAATGAATATGAAGCACAAACATATATATTAGACACCAATACTAATACTAACATGACATTGGTAATAATTTGAGTGATCGAATTTGATTCATTTTAAAGAATCCGTGCTACATCGACAAATGCTAACTGATATACGAAAAAGCAAATTGTTATGTTTTATGCTATGCATGAATACATTCAATTTCAATATAATACTTTTTAACAACCTAATTGCCTTGTTTATAACTAATGTACCTAATGCTGAATCACATTACACATACATCACGGTACCTCTCAATAGCATAGCACTAATTGTCTTAACATGTAGGTCTTGATGGCACAAAATAGAGCCAAGAGCAGAGGATTTTCAGATGTGTTATATCTTGATTCAGACAGTAAGAAAAATCTGGAAGAGGTCTCTTCTTGTAACATTTTTATTGCCAAGGTATTATTCCAATCATTTTTTATTCTTTTGATTATAAAGATAAGTAAGGTGTGTTAGTTTTCTTAAGCTTGTTGCAAATCTCAACTTTTGAAAGTTTATTAGTGACAAAAAGCAAAATGCAATAAGTTAAAACAAGTGCTTGCTGCAAGTTGACATGAGTGTACTGCGTACATGGAAAAGTTCAGAGCCAGAGGTTCTGATGATAAGGTTCAGTCTAATCTAATGTAAAAGAAAGACAAACATACAATAAAAGAAAGAAACTTGTCACCAAAAGTTTGTTACACTATGTACTTTGCTGAAAACTAAGGATTGGAATGAAGGGGGGCTATTCTAAATATTTAGTAAATCATATGATCATGCAAACATTGTAAGATATAGAAAGCATAGGGTTTATTTAAATTCTGGTTTTCAGATAATCGCATGAATTGTTACTTTCCTAGTTGTGCATGTTCTAACTGATCTGGTGAAACTCAATATGTACTATAATCTATCTGTTATATTTGCAACTGGTCAATCTAACTTGGAATTCAATTTCTTAGGGAAAAACCATTTCAACGCCTGCTATCAATGGAACCATACTTTCCGGAATCACAAGAAAAAGTGTCATTGAAATTGCCAGTGATTTGGGTTATCAGGTAGTATTATACCATAATCGTTTCATCTTTGTGGCTGCTATAGGATTATGAGACATCAAAAACATTCTGCATTTTGTTACTTTCTGGTTTCTATCTGAATTACAACCAATCTTTCTCATATATACATATTAAATATGAATAGTCTTTCATTAAGTAATTGTTAGTTGATTTTTTTTTTTTACCGAAACAATTTTTAATGTTGAAGTTTTCAGCAAAACTAAAGTCGTATCATACATCATTTTCATCTTCTGCACTATATTTCTTATTGTGTGAGAGAGTGTTGATCTTTCAATTTTAGATGATTCACAATATAATATAAGTTTGAGCAAACATATGTATAGTTGTTTATTCACTTTAAAAATAAAATAACTTAGAAAGATTCTTGTCCATGAACTCAAACAATAGAAATTATAGAATACATACTGTTCATTGTGGTTGGATTTCATTGTAGAAATTCTATCTTAAAGCTATTCTTTAGATTGCTATACTTTGATTTTATTAATTCCTCAGTTAAGACAATATACTCTTTGTCTTTATAATAGAACTAATTATAAGGAATGAAATTCAAGAAACACTTGCTTGAAATTCATATCATAAGTGTGGTCAAGTTGAAGTAGATCATATCAATAATGATATATGTGCATGTTAATATAACAACTTTTTCTCAGAGTTCTCTCATGTATGGTCACAGTCACAGACTCGCAGTCACAACTGGTGAGCTATATGTAAGTGTAAACATGATCGATCATATGAATTTAAAACACCGATAGGACACTTAGTTTGCTTCTGTGAATAGTCAGTCAAGTCTTCGTTTGCCCAATCTCACGCTCCGAGAACTCAGTTTCAATGGGACAAATCAATAGCAAACAATCGTGTTATGTGACTGCAAAGGGAACCAAACCTCGAATTCACAACAACAGACACCTATCACAGTCCTAAAAATTATGTCCTGAAAATTAAGCAGAATCAAATGAATGAAAAAAAAACTTTAGCTCTTTTTTGGAAGAAAAAAAAAAACCTTCATTTTATTAGAAAATTCCTAACATTAACCCCCTTTTTTGCAACGCTATCATATCATATTTGGTTAGCCAATTTTACTATTTATATATGATTTTATCTTTCAAGTGTGTTTATTGATTAAGACCAAATCGGTTCAGGTGGAAGAGCGCGTTGTTGCTGTGGATGAATTGACTGAGGCAGATGAAGTTTTCTGTACAGGAACTGCCGTTGGTGTTGCTCCTGTAGGGAGCATCACATACCAGAATAGAAGGTAAAGTAATGGATTGGATACATATTTATTAGATACAATGGATACAAAAAAGAGTAAATTATAAGGATGTAATGCAAGTCTAGTCCACATACATAAGTTCATTTAATTTTCTCTGATCATATATAAACTAACCAAAATTTTCTATCCAAGATATATTATCAACCTCTTTGTTTTGATCATATGCAATGCAGGGTGGACTATAAAACAGGTTCTGGAACCATTTGTCAAGAGCTGTGCAAGACTATTTTAGGAATACAAACAGGTAGTATTGAAGATAAGAAGGGATGGATTGTTGAATTTGATTAAGTGTGTACATAGTTAAATTATTTTGGCATTAAAATGGCTTGAAAGAAATATAAGTTTGTAAGATAAGTTGTTTTTAACATGCTACCCTATGTGAAAAATGGTCAAAATAACTTTGTTATCTCTACACATATTGTGTACATATATTAGAGTGACATCAAGGGGCACCCCCCTTCAGTCCTTCTTCACCTGTAGTTTACTTGTGTATGTTTGGATTCGGTCCATCATATACCTTTTCTGTTAATGTTTAGCCTACATTGTGTTTTGATTTTTTTGCTTTGTTTTTACCCAATAAATTAAAACCAACAAATTAATCAAGTTAAACATTAGATATTTTAAATTGAAATTTGAAAGCAAACTATTTTATAGCTATAATACTTTTTTTTGACGTTTTTTTATAGCTATAATACTTTATCCGTATCAAAACATGTCATTTTTGCAAACGACGCACAAATTGAGTAACATGGTAGTTTATTTGGTGTAAAGTGGTGTAATCCATTTAGATTTCATTTAATAAAGAAATGTGTGAGAGGGAATATCAAAATGTGTGATAGTTTGAAGTTATAGAGAAAATAATATGTTGAATAAATGTATAAAAAGTAAGACCATCTCTAATGGAGGGATCTCTCCCTTTTAAAATTTGGATTCTATGAAGTATTTTATTGAGGAGAAATTATTTTCAACACCTTACGAGGTCTTAACGTTGACCTTCAATCTTAAGTGAGATTTACGTATTAAATATTAAAATATAATGATATAAAGTTATTTATATATGATTAATGAGTTTTGATTAAAACATTTATATGAGTGCTGGATTGGATGAATCAAATTCTTATTAGATATTACCTCTGTATTTAATTATAAGACTATTTTGTGTTTTTTTTTTCTCTTTTTATAAGACCCCTTTCAAATTTCAATGTATATTAATTATTTCTTTACCACTATATCCCTATTTATGTTGCATATTTTTCTGCAATATATAATAAATACTTTATGAAAACATCCACTAATTCTCTTTCATAAAAGACAAACATGTAAAACAATAACAATTGCCAACAAAATTAATTCAACAATCACCTTTCTTAATTTCCGTATTTTTCTCAAAAAGGTCATGTAAACATATGTGATTGATTTAGGGACCAAAAATAAATAGACCAATTGTGGATGCTCTTGGGATGTTTATTTATCATCGTTGGTTTAATTAAGATGTACTACTGTTTGTCTCTTCTTAGCATCATGTGTTGACTGTCGGGCATTATATATTAACTATCCTTTGAAATACTGCTAAAAGGAAGAAGAAACAAATGCCACACACATATCATATTGTGGTCATAAATCACAATATGACCTTCAGTAGGTCAAGGTACATCCACCCTGGATCCCTGGTCAGTCCAAGTAGGACCTATATTTAGCAACTAAAGAAGCCACGTAGAATTATATAGCAAAAGCAAATTGGTACTGTTTAATGTATCCACTCCCAATCATACAACAAAGTCAAGTAGTTTGACTCAGGAAACCTTCATTTTCACCAACCACTGTTTTTTCCATGCCCATTTTAAGGAGGAACATCTTTTCCAAAATTCCACATCCACAATCCTTCCATGACAATTAATTTCGATAAGGAATACGACTCAATCATGCCTTTATAGTTAATTTGAGTTGAATTAAGTGCTTAAGTTCTTTAATTAGTTAATTTTTGTTATATGTATGATTCCCATTTGATTTTTCAAATGCAGTGCAAACAAAATATTTTTGATGAATGATTTATTTCCTTTTCCTACGAAAATAAAAACATGTCATAAAACCATGCACCAACTTAATTTTAACACAATTTCACCTGTTATATTGTCCCCGTGAGTGCATTAGATTCATCAATATCTTTTACTCCTTTTGTTTCGTCTAGCTATACTTTTGTTTTCTTGTTATCTAAGAATCCTTTTGAAGTTGGTGGATAAAGATAGATAAATAAAGTCCGGAGAGGAAGTCAACTTCAACTTTACTACTGACAAAATACGGAAGAATTGTCAAACAATGACAAAATTTTCAAACTTATTGGTCAAAATTTAATTCGGAGTGTATACATATGTATAGTTTAATTATTGAAACAATAAGTTACATCATATGTAATTTGATCTAAGAGTAACATTCATTGATTCAATAAAACTAGCGCATGATGCAAAACTTATTTAACTTGTATATCATATATAAAACATATTTGTTGGCTGCCTGACCTTAGAAGAGACTTTAATTATACAATCCAGTAAAGTGTCCTTCTAATCCTTAACAAAAAGTGTGTTCCAATTATCATACTTTTTTTAGGTGTAAACAAGTATTCACCGTGTACAACCGTAAAGAATGATCATTTAAGTTGGAAGAAAAATTTTAACGCACAAATTTTAATACTGTTATTGCATTCATATATGACTGGTTTCGAACGGTTGAAAATTAAGAAATCTCACACATATAAGAAAACTAGTTGTAAAAAGAAACGAAACATTTTATTCCCACTCAGGGCCGACTCAAAGGGTAGCAAGTGAGTCAGCCGAGTTAAGCCTCACATTTTTTAGGCTTCGAATTTATTACTTTTATTTAATTAATAGTATTAATTTTATCAATATTTTTTTTAAGAAGACAATATAGTCCATCGAAATTGGCATCAGAGAGAATCAAATATGATAACTTGATCAATGTCTCAAGTCAACATCACCGGACCAACTTCAGTGAGTTTTAATTTTATCAATATTAATTATTTTATCATATTATAAATGGTACTAATTAATTTTGCTACTAATTAATTTACTAAAAACTTAATTAATCTTGTGAATGTATTGTTTTTTTAATGTTGTTACATTAATTAATTATGATTAAAATTCTTCTAATTTTATTGTTGTTAGTTTTCTAAAGGCCTCATTTTTTTTTTGAAAAATTCTTTAAACATCCAAATTTGTTGGGCCGGCTCTTTTGAAACTCTCTTGTGTTCTCTTATTATCTTTTTTTTATTGCATTGCATGTTTTATATATGTATCAAAAGATTATTAATTTAGTGGTAAATAAAAACAACCCCAACTTCTTGTTCTACTTTTTTTATATATAAAAAACCGTAACTCATAAACAAGATATATTGTAATGGTTTTAGCTCTTTTTCACAAGTAAAACAGCCAACAATTCAACATTAGGAAAAGGAAAGAGTGGGATTAACTTCTCAAACCTTATAAATACAATCCCTAAAAAAAAAATACAAATATTCAACGAGTCCTCCTAATTAATTAAGTTCCTTAATTGTTTTGGTTAAACTTTGTAGTATGCTTATTTTTTACTCGGTTAAACTTTGTATATAGATGAGAGCAAAAGCATGAATTAAAATAACTTGACCCCTTTTGAAATTTAACAGAGGAGGATAATAATGATTAAAGAACCTTTTCAGCAATTATTTTTTAGAGCTATTAACAGAGAAACTTGAGAAAACAGGACCAAACTAAGGATCTTTTTATACCAAATCATTGATGTGAAAGTGAAATGCAGCTGTGATAATTACGGAGCTGTTGCTTCACTGGCTTGCAGCTGCATGCGCCTATTATGGAGAACCATAAGGTCAAACAAAATGACCCCAATAGATATATTGAATTTCAATTTTTTTTCCACCCCTTTTCATCTGTGGGGGCTTATTATATATGTTGAATCTTTCTTCTGAATTACTGGTCACTTCTTCCATAGGATATGTTTGAAAAATGAGAGATCCACCGAAGTATACAATTATTGTTGGTCATTTTATTTGTTCACCAACCAAAAATGAAAAGAAAAAAGCCTACAAAAGTACAAATTTTCCACGTGATATCAGTGTAAGTAGTGCCATATCTCTAATTTGCTTCTAGAAACTCCATAAGCTTTCAAAGGTTTGCATAGGAAATAAGAGCATCCACGTTGATAGAGTCTTTACCATTTAAGACCAGGTATCTAATAGGTACCCTCAATGTGGAAAAAAAATTGGAGGTTGATGAGTCAATAAATTAGTGTTTTTAATATGTTATTTGAGTCTATTTTATTTAGATTTGATTTAGTTTTATTTAAATATTATTTCCTTTTAGAATTATTTTACTTCAATTGCAAATTATTATATTTCAGGAACAAATATCTAAAGATTTAGTCTTGGAGCAAAAGAAAGAGGATTAAGAGCTGATTCGGGATGAAAATACGAAATATGGGACAAAAATATGTCACTCTCCAAGTCAGAGACTTGGCACGGCCCGTGCCACCAGCAGCACGGTCGTGCTAACCTTCAAAGTGCTGCTTCTGCTTCATGGACAAGCTACCTATTAGTTTACTTCTGACTTAAAAGCCCGTGGTTTCTTGTGGAACATTCTAGTGTTATATTTCTTAGGGTTTAAGTCATTGTAAACTATAAATAGAGTAGTTAGCTATCACAATAATTCATCTTTTGTTCTTGGAATTCAATAGTGACAATTGTCTTTCTTAATAAAAGTTCTTCTTTTACTTTCTTGTTATTTATTTTATGTTCTTCTTCTCCTCTTCTATGGCTACGATGATCATGAGT
>Ga0228710_1004383_pt1 | contig 22313 bp, 9 predicted proteins | sample MedpolnodulmetaG_FD_177995 | JGI IMG/M metagenome (GOLD analysis project Ga0228710, IMG submission 177995) | Root nodule microbial communities from Medicago polymorpha collected in Santa Monica, California, United States - pink nodules | ecosystem: Host-associated > Plants > Roots > Nodule...
TTTTCAACAAAATATCAATAGTGGTGACACATCAAAGAGAATATGAAAGAGCCATGTTAGAAAAATGGAAACTTTTTTGATGTCAGAGTGAGTATATAAGAAAACAAAAGGAACCCATGAATTTAAGAAGGAAGATGAGATTGAAGGTGGTGGGGGGAACAGAAACAGCCAACAATAGGTATAGGTGAGAGAGCAGTGGAGAAATAAGACTCATTGATTTTCTCTCACTCTTAGAACATTTTGGTGGGGTCCACTGCATCAGATCAGATGGACCCACTTGAATGTAAATAGAGAATCCAGATTCTCAGTGTATACGGTGAAAAGATTCGTGATCTTTGGATTGAGATCGGACAGTCTAAATCTCAAATATCTTAATTTAAGTTTGGTAACTCTAATTTTGATTTCTTTATTTTTAATTGCATAATTTTTATTTTATTTTAAAATGTTTTTATTAATTTGTGATTTGATTGTCCAATTTAATGACGTGACTATCTTTATAGTCAGTGATTTGCATGAAAATGAATGGTTTAATTGTTAAGATACGGTGTTAAATTGGGTCATGATTCAAATAGAGACAAGCAAAATCAATTCCAATGATACAAGAGTTCAGAGAGGACAATTTATTGTCATGTCATCAAATTGTATGGTCAAAATCATGGATTGGTAAAAAAAATGATAAAGAGAACCAAAATTGCACAATTAAAAATATGGGGACCGAAATTGCGATTTTATCAAAATAGGAGTACCAAAACTACATTTAAGTTTTTTAAATAAAACCAAAATTTGTTCAAGATTTGGATTTTTTTTATTGACCAGACGGTTATGGATCTTTTGACTTCGTCAATGCATGTAGACAAGAACTAGGTTTTTTTTTTTACGGTTGTTGTAGCGTAGTGTAGTTGTAGGACATGTTAAGGTTTCACATTTGATGAGACAAGACTTGAACATAAGCTTATAAGTGGAGTAGTTCTCAATTTTCACTTTATAAGTCAGCTATATAAATTTTCACTCAAAAGAAAAAACCAAATATGTAAATTTAAATTAAATCAGCCTAAATTCTTAAAAAGGCTTTACTAACTTCTGTCATAATCACACATGTTAAAGAATTTAAAATTAGCAATTGCGTAAAGATAAAAACAATATTTTAACTTAAAAGAAAATAAAAGAAAACTTTTAAAAAGTTAAATATACAATTTTTTAAGATTAATATTTCTATAGCTACTTTATTAACATTTGTTTTTAGGCACATTTAGCTTTTGTCATCACTGAATCACATGCTATCATTGTTTATGGTGAATGGATTTGATGAAATCCATGCTATCATATCACCACTATTGAAATAATTAGAGATGATATTTTGTTTTTTAGGGGAAATAATTAGAGATGATCGTCACATGATTTTAAAAAGGTAAAAATATCTCTTGAAATATAATCTAACGGTACAAGATGCATATAGTTTTATTAGCCAAGATGTTGGAGTGTTTTAGATCGAACGGTTGGAAGTGGATATAATAATTTTCGGCGGCAAAAGATCTTAACGGTAAAAAACAGTGAATGAGGGAATACAAGATTGTTTATAGATTTAGAGGATCTGATCTGACAGCTATCAAACTACCTTCACTCACATGCCTTTCACTTCACAGTTCTCGATTAGGATAAGTACCATAATTCATGTCTTTTGCCTATTTCTATTCTCATACAGAATTTAGATTTAACAATGTGAGGTACTACTATATGTTCAAAATTTCTCATCATTCAAATCTAGCAAATGGTTGGTTGAATAATATAGTTGAAAACTGATATTTCTACAGCATATTATGACAATTTTATTTCATACTCACGATATTCTTACTTTTTCTATTTGAGTTTTGTTATATGATATGAATATATATATGATGCGAAATACACAATGCATGATCAAATATAATACATTATGAGTAGAGGTTTTATGTTTTTAAAATAGAAAAGTGACACATGTTTAAAATCAAGATTGAATCCAATAGTTAATGTGTATTTGTTTCTTTTCGTTGGCAATTCCCTTATAACATTACTCAATATTTTTGTTCTTAAAAGAAAAAGGAAGAAGAATGTTGTCCCAAAAATTATTCTAAAATGGTTGTATGAGTAGCATTACTCAATATTTTTTAGGTTACATAGAAATATTCTTGTGCTTATTTATAGGACTAAATCTATTCTCTTAAAATATCAGTTTCTAACTCAACTTAAAAAATTGTCAAAATTATTAGATAAATCAGGTGATCATGATTCGAAACTTAATTCCTTCACTTATGTGTGTCAATTTTCAATAGTCATTAGTATCGTTTTGTCTATTTACCAAAAACATAAACGATTTATTTAAGACATCTTTTCCAACATGCAAGTTTATGGAAGAAGATCACTAGAGCAACTCCTACGTTCTAACATTCCTGAATTTACTTTAACAAAAATATTAACCCATCATTAGCATTAGAATCCCTTATAATGAATAGTACTTGGTGAAGTTTATTGGGTAACAAACCAATATGGTTGCTCATATAAGATGAGTTTCCTCTCAATCAAATTTTGTCAACTCGCAAGAACCATAAAACAAGTTGCAATGATCCAATTTTTTGCACATCGAGTTCACCTCGCCAGCAAAGCACGTCTTTAGAATAAGGCTCATAATTCATAAATGTTTGAGAGAACTTACCACTTGTATCAATTCATTGTTGGTTGACATAGATTTTCTTTATATAGTAGTATTATACTCCCTTATATTACAATGAGTGATATTTTTGCAGGGAAGAAAGTCTAAAATAAATGTTATTTTAAATACTTTTAATTTTCAATACAATGCTTATTAATTATTTTTTTTTTCAATATCATTAAGTCAATAATTTTTACTTTACATTTACAGTAATGATGAATACCTCCTTAATAAGGTTAATTTGACAAAGTTATCATTTTTTTTTCATTATAATCATTTTATTTATATGTGTGAAATAAGAAAACACATGTCCTTTTTTAACGAGTTAGAGAAAGCTGAAAAGAGTGATTCTTGCTTAACAAAAGAAGAATGTGTGCACCTCACATTTAGGGGAAACAGTAATTAATTATGCAATTATTATAGACAAAAACAAAGCTAAAAAAGTCCAATCAAGACAGTACATATTCTAATCTCAGATTTAGAATATAATGCACTGCATCTTGCCTCGAAATAAGTTTTTTGTTTTTTTAGAGATTCTTCAAAATAAGGTTAATTTGTGTTACTTGCCACTTAGATTTAGAATATTAAATCAAGCAGGTGACTAGATGAGAATACTTGGAGTCCAGACAAGGTACTTATTCCAATCTCAAGATTTAATTTAATTGTTAAACTTAAAATAATTCAGGTTTTGCTTTTTTAGATCTCTATAATACATACTATATGTGTTGTCATTATTGCATGATTGAAACATGAGTATAATGGAGGTGTGCTTTTTTTATCGGATGCAAACTAGTTTTACATTATTGCATGATTGAAACATTAGTAAAAATACATAAGTTCATTTTGTAATCTTATCTTGTTATAAAAATAATCGGAAGTCTGTGTTTGATATCACACCGGATACGTCAGAATTATAGTAATCTACCGTGATTTTTTAAAAGCTATATTATGTAACTTCTATAAAATTACGATGTATTACCATGATTATGATATATGATATCAAACACGCACTACACAATATTTTTATTGTATTATGGTGTGAACTAGTTTACATTGATAATGCATGTCTTCTTTCTCGTGAAAAAATAAATTAATACCCGATTGCATGCATTTAGTAACTTGTAAATCAAATGAAAGGAATGTCTTAAAGTCAAGAGGTTAAGGAATTTTTCAATTTTGATATGTATTTCAAAATTTTCAGTTTTCAATTTAAATAGTTGATTTCTGTTCATGAGCAATATTTCCAATTAAGGTTCTATTAAGAAGCTGTTGACATGCAAATAGTTCATTTCCAATTAAGATTCTATTGAGAAGCAGTTGAAATGCAAATCAAATGCAGAAACATTTAATTCAAATAGTATTTCCATTCCACCAACCCCATAATCAAAGACTCCCATATGTGTAGGTCAATGAGACACATGGCTTCTCATGAGTCACGTGACAGGAAAAATAATAAAACAATATGTCATATAATGTATAATAATTAGATTAGATTTGATGATACAAATTCAAGCACTCGTAATCCAAGAAAGAAGGTAGGAGGAAAAGAAGATATGACACTAGCCACTAAAGAAGGTACCAGATTTTTGCCTTGTTATATAATATAATTATATATTTTTAGTCACATTGTCAATAGTCAACTATGTATATAATTTTGGAAAAGATATGCACTTCTTCAAAGTATGAAACTCTTAAAAACCACTTAAGATTTTCTCATCATCACTATAAATTTTCTAATAGAAACTTCTTTGTGTTGCACTGACTCGAAGTATGTATGATATGTATCAAACTTCCACTAACAAATGGAGGATATACATTTGTTGGAGTGAAACTGAACTCAAATTCCTCAACTAATGTTTCATAGTCAAATTGTGTGCATGAAAAAAAAATAGTGGTAATTGGGAGGTACCACCTTACCAAAGATGGACAATATCAAGTTCCTTGACAAATATTAGCCGTTAACAAATTTAGTGAAAAATTCAAACCAGTAACACAGTTATATTATAAAAATAAAAATAAAAATAAAACATAGGATATATAAATCAAGGTATATAGTTATAAGTTCTTCCAGTGATATGAGTTACGAGACAAGAAAATTCAAAGAGTCATGATATTGGGTACAAAGTTTCTAATGTCGCTTAACAATGACTAATCTCTGTCGAAGAATATGTAGGGTACATAAGCAAGTTCTTCCCTTTTGATATAATTTTTTGAGCCTTTGATCACATGTTTTACCACTTAGATCGATCTATTGTTAGTGAATAAATTTGTATATCTTATAGTATATGTGTATAAATTTTTACATAAATTATTTAAAAATATCTAATATATATTGAATAGTCAAATTACCAGCTCAACTTGTATGATGTGTCCCTTGCCAACCCAACTTTTGTGGGAAGAAGCAAATTACGATTTAGCAAAATTCACAAGTGGCTCCTGTCAACAACAAAAATCACAAGTAGAAGATTGCCATAATATCAATCTTTTTCAATAGCAACATGTGTTTCATACAAGGAAACAACCCATATGTACCATATATCCAGCCCCAAAAAGAGTCCTTTGTACCAAGTTAATCAATTTGAACTTTTGAAGTACTAAACAAACATCAAATCTAGGTGAAACAGAAAATACTTGAGGTAAAGTGGTAAACATTATATAAAGTATATGGAAAAGTTAAATAAGTCTCCAATTCATCACTGTTTCATCTCAATTATTATTTTACTGTTCAGCTTTTCGGTTATGTGCTGAATATTTTCTAACACAATCAATTTATTCGCATGAAAAATAAAACACACTCACGTGATCATCATGACATTTATTTTTTCTTGGACCATGATGTTGCATAAGTGATAATATTGCATATTCCACATAAAATAAGATAGTGTGACATTCATTTGTATTACATTTATTTTTTTTGGTTTAATTGTTTTCAATTCACATTTTAATGAATTTATGAAGACGAGGTAGCGTTGTGTTAGGGCTAGACCCTTTTCATGAGCGCCGTCATTATCATCATTTAGCTTTGCCTTGCAAAACGTTACAAATGAGGTGCATAGGTTTAACCTTCCACAACACAACCTCAAGAACGTGTAGGGCATGTTGACGTGTCTGATGAACCTTCATCAAAGTCAGCAAATCACTCCTCCTTTGAGGTGACTATGCCAGAAAGCACTACTCTTTCCTCCACATAGCAATCCATTGTTACAAAAGGAAGTTGAGTTGTTTATGCAAATTTGAGATATGCAAGAAATGAAGTTGATCCTACTTTCACGTCCTATTTGACAAAGAAACAAAAGCAACTCGCTCAAAGGATGCACCGCCCCCCACTCCTCATTGATAAATTGGAATATTCGAGGTTACGGATGTGCAAACAAGCTTGCTAATCATGACCATCATATCCAAGGCTCTATGTGGTTGGCTTCTTTACCTTCTTTTATTAGAGATGACTTCTCAATAATAATAATGTCACACTCTTTAATTTTTTTTCTCGTAATAATTGTATATTTCTTTGTCCCTTTTTACTCATTTTCCCATAGTATCTAAAGCATGGGTCAGTTGATGTTAAAATAGCTTTGTCGGAAACAATTGTTTTTTTGGTCATATGCGGAAAATAGAAACAAGAGCATGAGGAGGAAAAATAAGGCAAGGGAAAAAAGCATGTCACCTTGGAGAAATAAGATAAGCTTAAAATGGGAAGAAAAAAAACAGTAACATTGAGAACAACTAGAATATAGTCTCCTTCTAAGAGTGTGTATACATGTTGAAATACGCTACATCAAGCTAGCCTTTGTAAGGTCTAAGCATGATCTGTCAAAAAATTTAAAGTCTAAGTCTGTCATGCGGCATGTTGTAGACTTATTTTTCAGGTCTAAATCTGGCCTATTTAAAAACATAGTTTATGCAAACATCTTTAAATAAGCAATGTGATCTAAATTTAAATAAACTAGTGAACTAATAAATCAATGAGATTAAACTCCCTTTTGATCTTTAAAATGATTGTAGGTGATAAATGCCCATAGCTTCTAATTAGCTTAATTAGCATTTTGATCCCCTGTTTTCACTTACTCACGAAATTGGTTTCCCCATTTTAAAATAACACCGTTTTGACTCCGCTTTCAAATTTTTGAAATTAGAAAATGGTGATATTTTATATTTAAATTGAAGTTTTTGAAGGGATTTATGGTAATATAGTGCTTGTTGATCATTTTGTGTCATCAAGTTGTACAATTCATCATTTAAAATATGTCACATCACTAATTTTTTAATCCAAAAATAAGAGAAAGAGACTAAAATTGAGGCTTTTTAAAATAGGGGGATCAATTCCGTGAATAATGGTAGTTAAGAAAAAAATAAGAAAAAATAGGGGGATCATAATGGTAGTTAACTTTGTTCATTCATACAACTGAATCTGAATATCATTTCTTCAATATGTAACATTCTTCTCTCGGTACTTTGACTGATTATTAAAAATACATGCATGAATTTCATGGACCAATCAACGTGGTAGAACCACGTTTCAACAACCAATCACTATCCATCTCACATCAAAAAATGCATGAACCATTAAATATTCAAGTAATACTTTCAAAACAAATTTAGAATATTTCAATAAATGAAAATTTTAAATATCAGTCAATTAAAATTTAAAATAATTTCTTTTAATGAAAATTTAAAATATCGACCAATTAATATACAACGGATATACATAAATGGTAAAACAACGTTTCAACAACCAATCATCATTCATATTGTGTTAGAAACTACGTCTACCATCTTATTTGTAACCATGTTATTGGTGTAAAGTACGTTTTAAAATAAAGTACTAATCAAAATTTTAAAAAAACTTACTTATAAATACTAACTAATGCAAAATCTTTAAGTCCATGTTAAAGATTACACACTAGTATTTGTCATTGAAAATCGAGGAGGGAAAATTACATCCAAAACAAAGTGATGGACCAAATGGTCGATAGAATAAGCATTTTACCAAATGACTTGTTGTGTCACATACTCTCTTTTCTCCCAATCAGACAAGCTTTCCAAACCAGCGTTCTTTCAAAGCGATGGACCCTACTATGTTATTCACTCTCCGTTCTCCGCTTTGACTTTGACTACAAAATGGAAGGTGAAGCGTTTGATCGCTTCTGCCGTTTTGTCGATACTATCATGTTCTCTCCTCTTGCACTCAACCAACCCCTCAAAACACTTCGCCTCAAGTGTACTTCCGGAACCCCCATCACCAGCCTGTGGCTTGAAGCTGCAAAATGTCGCGATGTTGAGGAATTTCATCTCATTATGAATTTCCACACCTTGCATCCCAATATTTTCATCTCGCGAACCCTTGTTGTTCTCAAACTGGACATGATAGAAATCGCACATGATACTTCGTATGTTTATCTTCCATCGGTCAAAACCCTAGATTTGAAATTTGTTTATTTTAAAGCTCGTATAGATTACGTAAATTTTCTTCTTGGTTGTCCTATCTTGCAAGATTTACATGCTAAGCATATCTATGTACGTAGTGAGATGAATCGTGATAAAAACAATGTAGTAGCGGAAAAAGGGCTTAAATCCTCTGTAACACCGTCTAAGTTGGTTAAAGCGAGTATCAGTTCGAAGGATGTTTTGTTTAATGGTATTGGTAATGTTGAGTTTCTACGCATAGTCACAGGATTTCGATCTCAAGAGGCTTCATTCAAATTCATTCCTGTGTTTTCAAACTTAATTCATCTAGATCTAATATTTTTTCATAGCTCATTTCATTGTTGGGATGGTGTAGTTGAATTGCTCCGCCATTCTCCAAAGCTTCAAATTCTTGTTATCAAAAAGGTTTGTTGTTAGTTGTGTTTGTTTGCTTATTCTTTTTTTCCCTATATATATATATATTGATAAATGTTTTTTATTCCTTTGACAGTGGACAAGCACCATCTCAACCGAAGAATGGAAATACCCAATTCCGATTCTTGAATGTGTTTCGTCTCACCTCAGATCGTGTACTATTTTAGACATTCAAGGCTCGCCAAATGATCTTCAATTTGCAACATATATTTTGCTGAATGCGAGGCTTTTACAAGACATGAAAATCTGCATTTGTTCTAATGTAATGCCTTCGGAAAAAAGTCTAATTGTAGAAGAATTGTCCTCATGCCCAAGGAGATGTAAACTTTCATTTGAACATAAGTATTGTTACTAGAATTATGAGTGTTATTCTAACATGCAACCATTTAGTTTGATAGTTTGGATAACATATATAGGCTTAGTATTCTTGTACAAATTTGGGATGATGGTCTTTGGTATTGGAAAATTCTAGGCTGATTTTGTTAGTATGCTCTTAAGCTTGTTTTGCTCTATTGCATTGAAAGTGAGAATTCTTGCAAATCCTATTTGTTGTCAAGGTTGTTTGATTGTGATTGTTTCTGGAATATGTTCGCATTATTAAGGAGCTTATGATATTCCAATTGTTATTATATGCATGGTATTGTCACTCTTATTCTTTTTGTGTTAATAATAAACAGTTTCGAAGAAAACACAACGGCGAGAGATAGTTAATTCTAACAATTTTTGTGGTTTTCTAGTTGTGCTTTCTCTTTCTCGGTCTTTACCTAAGCCTTATGATTTAAACACGCCATCAAAAGGCTCTTTCGTTGGTCAACTGGTCACTTTTCAAGAACCATTCCGCAAAAACTTAAGTTGTTAGAAGGAAATGTATGAATGATTTATATCTAACACAGAGCTTTGGCGATTTTGCTATACAACTGTAATTTTTATGCGTTCTCTTTTAATCCCTCCCTCGTCCTTTGTTTTGATTCTGTATAGATTGAAGGTGAGAAAAACACAAGAAGGGGGGTTGAATTGTGTTTACTTTTTCTTCAATTTTTCTCCTACTGAAGTCACTGATCAGAAGCAGATAGAGTTCAGCTTCTGAAGTGATAATCAGAATCTAAATGCAGCGGATAAAAACAGAGAGAGAAGAAAGACACAAAGCAATTATACAGGTTCCTTCCACAAACCGGAAGTAGTCATGTCCCCCTTGCACTTCCAAGGAGAGTTCCCTAAAAATGTAATATCAAATTACAACTGCTCAATGCTACAACTAGCAAGAGACTTCAAATTACTCAAGCACAACTGCAAGAGATTTCCTATGCTCCTGAACAAAGTCAAGAGACTTTCAATGCTCAAGCACAACTGCAAGAAACTTCTAATACTCAAGCACACAAGCAAGAGACTTCTAATCAAACAGAATTACAAAGAAGTTTGTTTGAATTTGAACACTTGATATACAATCAGTGGTGTTCACAATACAAATCAAATACAAACTCTTAAGACTTTAGAATTTCTAAAAAAAAATGAACTTTGATAAAAAATTCTAAGTGACTTTAGATGCAGAACAATAACAGAGTTTGAGAGTTTGAATTGTTGTATGAGTCTTGCTTTTGTGTGTGTAGCAGGTCTTCACTCATTTATATAGAGGTGTGAAAGATACGTTGGAAAGTTTCCAGCACAATAAAGAGTCGTTTGAAGCTTTGATTTAAATCACCAATGATCTTTTGCCTGATATGATTATTGTCCTATGAAGGATCAATTTCAAATGCATTCCTAGTTTGAAGGAACATTTCTGCAAGCAGAGCTGTTATTCTTGTCTTGTTGCAGAGACACGAACAGAGTAGTGGAGGAAGTGGTTGTACAATTCGTACAATTGTCATTTGTCAACGCTCTTGATAGAACAAGCATCCAATGTTTTCAAATTCTTTCACAAAGGCCGTTGTAACACTCTTTCAGTCTAATGCAATGCTGGACGAGATTAAATCCATTACCCAGCCTTTGAAGATTTAAGTCTTTCATCTACTGATGAACTTCAGCTTCTGATGATCTTGCTTCTGATGAGATGCTTCTGACGAACTTGCTTCTGATGACGTCATCACTTCAGGAGCACTTATACTTTAGATGTACTTTTCTTCAGATGCTTCAAGCTTCCTTTTTGTTGATTCTTTTGCTCTCTTTTGTTCTTCCAGAACCTTATAAACATATCAAATTTTTGTCTATGGTCATGTACACTTGAACAAATATTAGCATATGCAATTGACAATTTTTAATACCTTGTTATCATCAAAACTCTAAGGGTAACGTATGCTAAACACATTTTGTTCCAACATAGACTGCATATTAGTATTTAATAAACTTCATGGTCCATATGTTATTTTTCTTGTGGTTTTGAGATTTTCGATTAAGTGTCATTTTGGATGTCCTTGGAATTTTGAACTTCATATTTCTTCCATATTATTGATTACTTTGAAGTTTGAGTAACCTTGATTCTAGTATCAGTATGTTAATGAAATATTCGTATCACTATAACCTTGCTTAGATCATAAAAATAATAAGAGTAAAAGATGATTCAATAAGCATTTGTTTTAATTGTGTGTTAAGGTGGAACTATAATCTTTTGGTGGTCTTAAACTTATGTCTCTCATATACCAGAAATTGATGTTCCGTTTGCTTGTGAAGATAGAACTGATTTAAAATTGTAGATGTTGTTCATCTAGAAGTGTTGCCAAATATTATGCCATGGTGGATAATGGTGGCAGATTGTGGGCAAACCGCCATGGCCAATTTTATGAAGGATGGCGGCACCATATGTCGGAGTAGTTAACCGCCTTGTTAATTTTCAAAGTTTATTATTTTTTCTGTTGTTATTGAACACCCTGCCCCTTGTATATATGTCTCGGTAGTAGTTTTGATCATGTGATATGCACTTCATTAGTTTTTTTAGAGAGATAGATTATGTAAAGTCTCATAAATTTTACAAGAATTCGTATAATTATTTATCAGTTTGCAGATAGGGTTATAACAATTAGTTGGTTATGATTTCAGCTTCAGATAGTATTTAGGACGAATGTAAAGATTATTAGAGGTATACATATCAATGAATCTCTTATTTTGATCATAAATTATTTGCACGCTCTGGTTCATTTCTCTGCGTATTGTTGTATGCCATATATTGGTATAAACCCTTTCTTTAAAGAATTGGCATCCATGTATCAATATATCCTCTTTTATTACGAAGCACGAACACGACACAACACTAACACAGACACATTGACATCGCTAATGTAAAAAAATATAGAATACCGACACCATATCATCTACTTTGTACATTCAAAATTCATGAAAATCAAAGAATTTTTAAATTACAAGGTTGGAATCCAAAGTTTTTTTTTTGGATAGGAGGGTAAACCAAAACTCGTCCAAATGGCGGAGTAAAAACCATTTAACCTTATTAATTAATGGGTTAATTAAGTAAATGGTCCCTATAAATATTCTGAATTTTATTTTTAGTCCCTACAAAATAAAATCACACTTTTTAGTTCCTATAAAATTTTCCATCAGCATTTTTAGTCCCCGTCAAAAAATTTCGTCAACATTTTTTGTCCCTAAAATGCTTAAGGAAAATGCCACAAGGACTAAAAAGTGTGATTTTATTTTGTAGGGACTAAAAACAAAACTGTGAATATTTATAGGGACTAAAAACTTAATTAACCCATAATTAATTTATAGGAGATCTAAAATAAAAAATAAAAATACATACTTGTACATCTAACTTGAACAATTTCTTTCATTGAAAATGTTCTAAAACAATATATGATAGGATTTGACCTTTATTTACTCATCTACCATCAAAAAATTTAAAAACATTGCAATCAAGTTTAATGTCTACAACCCTTCATTCATCTAACATTTCTCAACATAAATTCAACTCTTTTATCTAGGTGTGTGGAAGCAAGAGAGGAGAAAATTTATCATACATTTGTATCAGTTAACTGACACAGCTCGTTTGAGTGTTGTGTAGGTGTCGAAAATCAGTCTGAGGAATGTCGAAGTAAATGAAAAAACGATTCTATTTAGGACACTTGTCTTAGTTATCCAACATTTATTGTCTGAATATCATAAGAGTGTTGGATACCAACGCATGATAGACATCACGGCCGTCTAGTCTTAGAGGTGTCCATCATTCATAGCTATGAACCCTTTCTTTGAAGTTATGAACCATCTTTCAAGTAAGTGCATCAATTGTTGATTGGACTGTGCATTAGTTTTGTGTCATATGCTTATAGTTTATTAGTTTCTGTCATATGCTTTTTAAGTTTTGCATGAATATAGGATTTCAATATGTATCATACTTCTCTTGGTACATTGACCAATTATTAAAAGAGAAATGTTGACGACACTCTCTTCAAAACTCATTCTTTTATTGGATGAAATTAATGTATGTCCCGCCACTTTAAGTTGAACCCATTTTCAAAGTGTAAGATCCACCATAATTTAAGTCAATAAAAAAGTGATTGTTGAAGACAATATTGAAAAAAGAGTGTTGTTAGTACTACTCATTACTCCCTCTGTCCCTCAATACTTGACCTATTTGAAAAAAATATTTGTCCCACAATACTTAACCTTCTCAGATTTTTAAGCAGAATTTGACAAATTTACCCCTTATAAATATTTTTTGTGGTCTCCATGTAAAAGTTTGTAGTGGAACAAAGAAAGTAATCATTACTTAAAAGTGAAGGTTTAAAAATAATGACAAGGGAATTCAGTAAAAATATCATTCTCTTTCTTTTATCTTTACACTTTTCTTAATTTGTGTGAAATGGTCAAGTAGGTCAAGTATTGAGGGACGGAGGGAGTATTAAAAATACATGCATGAATTTCATGTGCCAATCAACAAGATCTAAAAAAAATGAATTGGATTGGTAGAATCACGTTTCAACAGCCAATCACTATCCATCTCGCATAAAAAATTGTGTGAACCATTTAATATTCAAGTAAAACTTTCAAAACAAATTTAGAATATTTCATTAAATAAAAATTTAAAATATCAATCAATTGAAATTTAGAATATTTCATTGAATAAAAAATTATATATCAACCAATTAATAGGCCACGAATATATATAAATGGTAAAACAACGTTTCGACCACCGGTCACCTTTCATATTGTGTTAAAAACTACGTCTACCGTCTTATTTGTAACCATGCTATTGGTGTAACGTACGTTTTAAAATATAGCACTAATCGAGATTTTAAAAAAAACACTTATAAATATAACTAAAGAAAAATCTTGAAGTCCATGTTACACACTAGTATTTGTCGTTGGAAATTGAGGAGGGAAAATTGCCTCCAAAACAAAGTGATGGATCAAATGGTCGATAAAATAAGCATTTTACCAAATGACTTGTTGTGTCACATACTCTCTTTTCTCCCAATCAGACAAGCTTTCCAAACCAGCGTTCTTTCAAAGCAGTGGACCCCACTATGTTATTCACTCTCTGTTCTCCGCATCGACTTTGACTACGAAATCGAAGATGAAGCCTTTGTTCGCTTCTGTCGTTTTGTCGATACTATCATGCTCTCTCCTTGCACTCAACCAACCCTTCAAAACATTTCGCCTCAAGTGCGTTTCCAGAACCCCCATCCAAAACATGTGGCTTGAAGCGGCAAATGCCGCCGTGTTGAGGAATTTCATCTCATTATGAATTTCCACACCTTATATCCCGGTCTTTTCAACTCACGAACCCTTGTTGTTCTCAAACTTGACATGATTGAAATCACGTGTAATACTTCGTGTGTTCATCTTCCATCGGTCAAAACCCTAGATTTCAAATTTGTTTATTTTAAAACTCATAAACATTACGTAAATTTTATTTCTGCTTGTCCTATCTTACAAGATTTACATGCTAAGCATATCTATGTACATAGTGAGATGAATCATGATAAAAACAATGTAGTCCTGGAAAAGGGGTTTAAATACTCCATAACATTGTCTAAGTTGGTCAGAGCGAGTATCAGTTCGAAGGATGTTCTGTTTAATGGTATTGATGATGTCGAATTTCTACGCATAATCACAGGATTTCGGTCTCAAGAGGCTTCTTTCAAATTCATTCCGGTGTTTTCAAACTTAATTCATATTGATCTATTGTTTTTTCATAGATCTTTTCATTGTTGGGATGGTATAGTAGAATTGCTTCACCATTCTCCCAAGCTTCAAATTCTTTTTATTAAAAAGGTTCATTGTGTTTTGTGTTTATTTGCTTTTTTTTTTTTTCTCTATATATTTTGATAAATGTTATTTTTTATTCCTTTGACAGTGGACAAGCACCAGCTCAACCGAAGAATGGAAATGCTCAACTTCGGTTCTTGATTGTGTTTCGTCTCACCTCAGCTCGTGTACTATTTTAGACTTTCAAGGCTCGGCAAATGATCTTCTATTTGCAACATATATTTTGCATAATGCGAGACATTTACAAGACATGAAAATCAGTATTTGTTCTAATGTAATGCCGTTGGAAAAAAGTATGATTGTAGAAGAATTGTCCTCATGCCCAAGGAGATGTAAACTTTCATTTGAACATAAGTATTGTTACTAGAATTATCGGTCTTATTCTAACATGAAACCATTTAGTTTGATACTTTGGAAAACATATACAATTTGGTATCCTTGCACGAATTTGGGACGATGGTCTTTGGTATAGACGAATTCTAGGGTGGTTGTTTTTATTTTTGGCAGCAGAATTCTAAGGTGGTTCTTTTTGTATGCTTTTAATTTTATACTGCATTGAAATTGAAAATTGTTGCAAATCCTATTTGTTGTCAGAGTTGTTTGATTGCGCATGTTTCTGGAATATGTTGGCATTACTAATGAGCTTATGATATTCCAATTGTTATTATATGCATGGTGATGTCACTCTTATCCTTTCTATGTTAACAATAGACAGTTTCAAAGAAAATACAATGGCAAGAGATAGTTAATACTTACAATTTTGTGTTCTTTTCTTGTTGTGCTTTCTCTTTCTCACACTTTACCTAAGCCTTATGATTTAAACACACTATCAAAAGGCTCTTTCTTTGGCCAAGTGGTCACATGTTCAAGAACCATTCCCAAAAATTTAAGTTGTTAGGTGGAAATGCATGAGTGTTTTATATCTAACACGAAACTTTGGCGATTTTGCTGGACAACTCTAATTTTTACGAGTTCTTTCAAACTCTCCCTCATCCTTTGTTTTGATTCTGTATATACTACATATTAGTATCTAATAAACTTCTTGGTTCATATGTTTTTATCGCGGTTTTGATATTTTTTACCAAGCATCATTTTTGGATGTCCTTGGAATTTCAAACTTCCATATTATTGATTACTTTGAAGTTTGAGTAACCTTGATTCTAGTATCAGTATGTTAATGAATTTTTCGTATCACTAGCAAATGCAGCTTGAATGATGACTTATTATCCTTTGGACGTCCTTAGAAAGAATTATAAATACTCATGATTATTATTTTGCAGTCTGCAAGGTGCTTTTTTAAAACAGTAACAGTTGGAGGTCTCATTGAATCTTTTAATATGATAAGTTAGGTTTTATGTTTTTGTTTACAATATCAAGGAAAATGAACCCATTCAAATCTTCTGGATGGAGCGAATTCTTGTCAGATTCCTCACAGTCGATACTTACGGTACTTGAATCTTCTCCTTTAACTGTTTTTACATTTCATAGCATCCTTAATTTGCATTTTGTTCTATTGCCTTTAGCCGATGTATTTTCTCTACTTTTAGGATTAGATGCTAAGTTTTCTGATGTGGTGGATGATAGGTAATAACATACATTTTATGATAAAGAAAAATAATTAGAGTAAAGATGATCTAATAAGCATTATGCCCAAGTGTTTCTGTTAAGGTGGAACGATAATCTTTTGGTGGTCTTAAACTTCTGCTGTCTATCATAGACCAGAAATTGATGTTCCATTTGCTGTCTAGCAGTGTTGCCAAATATCGGCCATGGTGGATATGGCAGTGCCATGTGTCGGACGTATGTCGGATTTTTGGCTTTCTGCCACGGTCCGTCATCCACCATCTATAACATTGCCATCTAGATTATCCTAGTTGAATTTCAAAGTTTATTCTTTTTTCTATTTTTATTGAACACCCTGCCCAGTGCCCCTTGTATGATGTATCAGTTTAAGTTTTTTTAGAAAGATAGATTATATAAAGTCTCATAAATTTAATGAGGATTCATTTAATTATTAATCAGTTTTCATGTAGAGTTATAACCCTTAGTTGGTCATGATTTCGGCTTCATATGGCTCTCTTATTTTGCTCATAAAATATTTGCAGGTTATGGTTCATTTATCTTCATATTGCTATGAACCCTTTCTTTGAAGAATTGGATTCCACCTATTTCTTTGTTGCTTATGATTCATGAGATTGTTGCTTTTGAAATCTATGAGGTGGATATATAGTTTTATCTATTCCTTAGAGGAAACTGGATTGCATTTATTGTAGTTTCTTCGAGTTGCTCATGGCTTGAAGATGTTGTAGCAATATGTATGCTTGGAAGGATAATGATGTTAGAGAAAATAAGCAAACATTTCATACCGATGAGAATGAAAAAGAGGGAGCTATTAGGGGAGAGCGTTTTACAGAGATGGTATCTTGGACCAAGAAAAAGCATATGCATAAGGTTAAAAGGTTGTTCAAAGACAAAAGGAGAGCAAAAGGGTATTATGCCATTTAGGTGGCAGGAAACCTGATTAATTTGAGGAGCTCTTTATGTTATGTTTATTTTTCTTACTCTTTTTTCTTTTCTGAGTTAGGTTTATATCCAAATTTTTAGTTTCTCGTTTTTCTTAAATGAATTTTCTTTTAGCTTAAAGAAAAATCAGTGGCACAATTTATAACTTTAATCCCATTTTGAGAAAAAAATAGCTAGACAAAGTTTTTCTATTTTTTCAATTGTCTCCATACCTTTTTTATCGCATGGGTTTATTTTAGAGGGTTTTTTTTTTATCACATACTTATTCTTGAAGAATGTTTATTTCTTTTTTCATACATTCATTTTGCTTTATATCTTTCTCTACTCAATCAATTGAGAGAAAAAAAAGTTTATATTCATTTTTTTAACATTCATCATTTTTCATTTCCTCAGCAATCATTCATTCCTTCAACATTTCACTCATTTTACGATTATTCCTTTCAGTTTCATCTTTGATCCAAAGTATAGAGGAGAAATATTAAAAAATACTGAAACAAAACTAATCATAAGTTTCAATCAAAATTTTCTACCATTAAATTTTTTAAATAATATATCAAAAGATCAATCATGGTCGGTACATGTGAGGGAGTTTTAACCTCCTACCTCCCACCCCTAAAGGTTTGTTCTTGTAACATTTCCAACAAAGAGATCTTCATGGACCAGTAACAGGAATGCAATAAAACAAACATGAAAATAATAAATAATTCCAAGATTGAAACAAAACAAGATGTATTACTTGGGTAAATATTCTGACATTATCTCTTGTTCATCAAATAATCCAAAACACACTACTGGATATCTTGAATTTTAACCTCTGCAATCTATAAAGACCAATGCATTAAAAAAATGTCACCAGATTGTGTAACTGTTGAACTGTCTTGGTCAGGAGTTGCAATTAGGCCATGAAACAAACATGACGGATGTCACCACGCCTTCCAGGTACAAAATTGAGTAAATTCCTTGAAAGGATGCTACAAAATTGGTTTGCGATGAATCCATACTACAACAAATCTTGATTTGATCGTCATAGGTTGCTACAATCCAATGGTGCTCAACATTATATTAAAATAGCACCATCAAGGTGGACAGTTTTCCGAGCAAAGCCTACTAAAATCCAACATGTGAGTTGTTGCTTTCACTTATTTACTGGCGTTGGAAGAGCATAAATATCGCAGCATGTATTCATTGGAGGAGCATGTATCGGCAAGATCCTGATGTATACTTGTAATGGATTTCTGCAATGATTTCAATGATGGGAGCAAATTTCTAGAGTTCTGTTGAATAGAATTCGCATGGGCTTTACAGAGCTCCTGCCATAACAAAGATAAAGATTAAGTTGTAGAACTATTGGATATGATTAGGAATGGATTCTCTCAATTGATAACCTCTCATGCTTTCTCCAATGGAAAAATCTCCACCATTAAACACAATAATCTCGGTTTTCTATATTATAGAATCCCCCCACCCTTTAATTTTTAAGAGTCTAGATTTCACATAACCATAATGTCAATGGAGTTCATTCCTGATACTGGTTTACAAAATTAGATAATTTAACAATTTTCTAGAGAATAAAATATTAATCAAACTAACATATAAAAAAAAAATGGAGGTGATCTTAACCTTATAATCATACATAAATGGTCATAATTGAGTTTACTTATTAACTATATCAATTTATGATTGAATTATTAAGATTATCTCTTCCAACACTCGTTGGTTTCACTTCCTCTCTATCTTTATTTGTCTGCTTTATTTAAGCAAGTAGAAAATACCTGAGACCATCGAAGTATGAACTCCAAATGTGGGCAGTTTTCTAGAAGAGATGCAAGTGCCTCAATTAATCGCTGGAGATATTTGTATGGGATTGATGTGGCAACTGCTGGAATATCCGCTGGACTAACAGTAAAAATACACTTTTTAATGAAAGAGTCCTCATTTAAGCGAAGACTGAGGATCAAAGCCCTACTTGGTTGATTTTCATTAAGAGCTTTATCAACGGCCTGTTCAGCAATGTAAATTGATGTTACTAATGAGATCAAAAGAGGAGATACAGTAGTGAAGCAACATCATCATATATAGCTTGGTTGAGCAAAGGAAATTTTGAAGTTACATATACTACAGAAAATTTACTTTCTAGCAAAATTTGTGGAAAAATTGATTATATTCTTCTGAAGTTGAGAATATAAAAATTGATAGCATGATAATAAAACCCACACTATAAGAGGAAAAATGCTTCCTCTTTCTACAATCAAAACTGAAAAACAAGTTGTTTACTTATTTTAAAATCATTGTATTCGACAGAAAATAGTTTATTGTAATAACCTTTTATCCTTCAAAGTGAATGTCTCTCAAAAAGAAATGTGAACAAATAGACAACTCTGGGGGAGTAAAATAATACCTCTGGTGTGACATCTATGTCTAGGTCAGTTGGATCAAATATGAATGATTCATCAACAGAATAAACTAACACTCCCTCGGTCGTTGCTGCTACAAAACTCCTCCCTGTAGGTGCAATTCTAAGGCATTTTGTTTGAATAATAGGTCTTCCACGGTTAGACACAGATCCTGGCAAATCTAATCCCAGTTTCCCCCGTGTTTGTGTTTCAACACCTTCTTCAACGTCGCTATTATAATCATCAATCAAATCTAGAGGTCCAGCTTCAGTCATATTCTTTGAGTTCAAAAAGTCAAGCACTCCATCTAATGAAAGATTATGAGTTATCTGGAAACGTCGCAGCAAAACCTGAAGAAAAGAGATTCAGATTGATAAACAGAACTGTACTATAAATCATGATAATTAAAAAAGTAGGGATTAGTCCATTTTAAATATGCACCCAATAAATCATGATGATTAAAAAAGTTGGGATTAGTGCATTTTAAATATGCACCCAAATTGATATTGAACACTACAAAATTTACAACACGGATAGAAAAAAGGCAAATGACATCAACATAAAAGGTTTAGAAGGCAATACACAAACAATGAGGCAGAGGAGAGAAGAGGTCTAAATCGATTTCTAAATACAAGCAGTATTTTTCCTAAATGGACTCCAAGAGGAAGAGGTCTAAACGACCTAACTTCCACGTTTTAAAGTTCAACTGTTCAAGACAAAAATACTGAATATAGAATAATGTTCCGTGATATTTTTTTGTTCATGAATTATCTAACACCGCATGTCACATAAACATAACTATTTGAGGTGATGAAAGAGGTTTATTTAGAGTTATCTTACGATGTAAGCAGCAGTGCAAGTGTTTCCAAGAATTCACATAAATAGCTTACGGTATGTCTCGTAAGTTGATTTAAGCTTATTTTCATAAGATCCTTATAATAGCTTGTAAAAATGGCTTATGCCGTATAGAGTTCAACCTAATTTTATCTTGAATAGAAACCTCATATACATAAATTGAACTCTTATATGATAAGCTCTTATGAAATGAACACTTAATCAAGTAATCTACTAAAATATCCCTCTAACCTATATCATATGTTGTGATGTGAATCAACAAAGAAGCTTTCTAGGAAATACATTTTTTAGGATTCAATAAACAGAGTTTATATGCTGATATTTTTAGTTATGTCAAATTGAAAGACATGCAAACCTACCTGATCGGCAACATCATACATGCAGATATATCTGCTACTGCCCCCAGCTAATATGTAGCTTCCATCAGCTGAATAACACAAGGTTGTGAAGCACTTCCCTGTACTTGAGTTAGCAGCTGTTCTACGGTCAGTCATAAGACGACCTCCAGCAATATCTCTAGAACCTTCTATTGTATACATCAGCAAACCATCTACTGGATCCCAAAAATAAATTTGCCCATCCAATGTACTGCAAGCTAGCTGTTTTCCGTCTGGACGAAAAACTACTGTGAGAACATCATGTGTGTGAGGCCATGTTTCGACTGCTCCTTTCCCATCAAAGACATCCCACAACCGAACGGTTTTGTCCCATGACGATGAAGCCAAGACAGCCTACAGAGAAACAAAATAATGCTATAATTAGCCAATGTAAAACCATAAAAATACAAACTTTAGCAGTTCTAGTCATTATCGTGTTTCAAGAGTTGAGACAATAGTTAGCATCGTATTTGATAATGCTATGGGGCAGCATATAATTAGAAAATAACTATTTTATAAAATCACAAATATTAAACCATGGCTTCATAGAGACATTGTATTTCTAACAAGTAGAAACTGTAAAAACATAAAAAGAAAATCAACTAAACACGTTGTAGAGGATAACAAGACATCAACTTATGTACATGATAACAATGGAAGAAAAGCTAACTTACATTTGTAGGAGAAAATACTAGACCGTGAACAGGAGCTTCGTGACCACTAAGCACGTCTAACAAACGGCCAGTTCTCATCGACCACACAAAAATCTGTTGAAAATATCATTGACCAGAAAGTGTAAAAATAAAGAATAAATGTGGATATAATCAGAACTCAACTACCTTTTCAGAAATGGTACCTCAAAGGAATCTAAAGTACCCGCACATATCACTTCACCGCTTTGATCAGCTGCCAAAGAAACAAACTGTCTTGAAGAAGGGGTAGTAAATGTCCTAAAATTCCGATAACGTACTAAATCCCACGCACGAATAGTCCCATCAAGAGATGCACTGAGAAGGCAATTGTTACTTGCCATAAAATGCAGAGCCGTAACAGCATTTGTGTGCTCAGAAAATGTAACAAAGCAAAATCCCGAGGAAACAGTCCAAACCTGTAGTAGATAAAAACAAAATTTTCAATGAATTCACTGCTGAACTTGTTCACTTTAAAATCAATGCAATACACGCAGATTATCAAAGTTGCAATGTGAAACGCCCTACCTCAACGTGTATACTTATACTGACTTATATGTATATGCACACTCTGATCAATAAAAATAAATAAAATAACACATCCATATTAAAATAGGGTGGATTCTAGGGTGAGGGTCCAATTAGGTCCCTCACCGGTGAACCACGAGAAAAACACCAATAGATTAAATAAGTGGTTCAGATTTATTTAAATTAAAAGAGGGAACATGTAGAACTGCTC
>Ga0228710_1004384_pt1 | contig 22313 bp, 10 predicted proteins | sample MedpolnodulmetaG_FD_177995 | JGI IMG/M metagenome (GOLD analysis project Ga0228710, IMG submission 177995) | Root nodule microbial communities from Medicago polymorpha collected in Santa Monica, California, United States - pink nodules | ecosystem: Host-associated > Plants > Roots > Nodule...
AACTATAGACACCGTAATAATTAATATATAAGGGTGTTTTTTTATATATATTATTTTTTCCTTTATAAAGGAGTATATATAAAAGGGTGCTTATGTCAATTACTAAAAATAGATCATTCTTTCCTCCAACTTTCTAATCCACTTTCTCTTAAACCAAACAACTAAAACAATTCTCTCACTTTTCACTCCCTTTCTTTCCTATCTCTTTCTTTCCTTTCACTCTTCAACCAAACAAAAGGACATCGAAAGACACTACCAACAAAATGTATGGAAGATTTAATCTTCTTAATGGATTCACGATACTAGTCTCAAAAATACATGTTTCTTGTCTTCTCATGTGATTTTCTACGGGTTCCAAATAGAATAACCACGTGATTTTGTATACGGATATTGGACACGATAATAATAGGACCCGCATATTCTACACCATGTTGCTATTAATTTATGCACGCCACATGAACCAATATACACGAGGCCCGGATCAGGAATTTTGAATAGTAGAGGCATTTTATATATAAATTTATAGCACCTGTGAAAATATCTTAGTTGGTAGGGACATTGTGACATGAATTTTTCGTTACTAGGCTACTTGACTGGAAAAAGAAATATAAATCATAATTGTCCTTTATAATTGTTGATATTCTCAAAAACTTTGAATTATTTGTGATAATTTTATTTCATAATAACAAGTTATTGTTTTCTATTTTTAGAAACTTGAAGGTTGTGTTGTTACTTGTTGTGTCAAGTGATTGTATGTGTGGGCCAAGAGAGAAAAAATTGTAATATGTGTCGGCTATATATAGTCAAAATATCATTTTTCTTTACTATATTATACTACTAAAAAAATAAGAAATTAAGAATTTAGTGCATGCACAAGCCTACATAGCCTGCCACCTCCGTCCCTGATATGAGGAGATGAAAATAGTATATACTGCAATTTTGTACGACTAACATTAAGCAAGAATGTCCCCGTGAGCATAGCTCAATTGGTAGGGACATGCATTAATATATACAGGGACGGGGGTTCGAACCCTGTACACCCCACTTATTCACCTTGAAAAAGGTGAATTTTAACCACTGGACTACTTGACAAAAAAAAACATTAATCAAGGATCTACAAACAAAAATTAACCCATGCTTGAGTTATATAGTGAAAAGGAATGCCTATTAAAAAAATGTACATGATGAACATGGCCGATCGGATAAAATTAGAGGCCATGTTCAAATATTAAAAATGGGTCCCTATGAAAAAACAAGATTTTTTAAGCAATAGTAATCTTCTATTTAAGTTGTAAATAACATCAAAAATAGTCATTCTTATTAAGTAAAATTAAGTTTGTATGAGAGGAACTAACTAACATGTGTTGAACTTCACTAACCACTAACTGTTTTAATATTAAAAAGTGGGTTTATAATAAAAAGAAATGCTAAAAACTTAAAACAAATCATCACTTTGTTTAGTGTAAAATGGGTCGTAAGTATATTGGTTATTGTTGCTTAAAAAAGTGTCTTTACTATCTAAATAGTGACAAACTAGTATCAATATCGGGAAAAAATAGTAGCGAATTGGTACTAGCATGCATGATTAAACTTGAAACAATAGAAAAAATACTAATTATTTAACGGATTTAATTTGCGTTGTTAATGAAAATAAATAACAAAAAATTCAAGATATATAGTAATTTTCTACATTCATATTAAATTGTAATGAACTAGTAGCTGTCTATGTAACTGAGACTTTTATATTTGGTTCAAATTTACAGAAATGCTCGAGATTGAATCTCAAGACTAAGGACTGAAGTGCATTCTATTTTACCACTAAACTATTACATGATTTTTTTGAGTGTCTATTGATTTTTTATATTTTATTATATATACCCAACACTTTTGGGTGTTGTATTAATAAAAAATATTGAGGCTCCTATGATTGTGAGGCCCGACACCGTAGCTCACCTTGCACTTGCTAAAGGCCGGGCCTGATGGTGAGGTAGAACTAATGTTCACTTTTTTGTTTAATTAGATTCAATTCCACGATATACTTAATGTTCCGCAATGAATTTGGCTAAATTATATTGAACTATCGTGATTTTGCAAAAGATACACAATTGTCCAACCTAACATTATATCAAAATGTATTCAATAGTTTAATTGTTCTTCAGCCAAGCTTGTGTTAATCAATACTAGTAGTAATTAATTTGGTAGCTTAGATTTATTTAGAGAAGAGTTGCTACATGGTGTGTCACATTACATATTACAAGTTACAAATTCATGAAACAAAAATGAGTACAATATAGAATCGTAAAAATACAAGAAAACAAACACTATTTGATACCTTTGAAATTGAATAAACAAAAAACAAAAAAACATAGACCCTTGCAATGTAACATTTGAAGGGTGCATGCATCAACATCAAAATGAAACAACTATGTCGCAAAAGCAAAAGAAGTAACACGAGGTGTATTGTTGCTGTTTCTTTGATGAGAATGAGAAGACCTAGCAAGTGGTGGTTTATTAATATTTACACCCCCTACCCTACTACTAATTACACCACCACCATTCACTTGTTTCCATGCAGACGTGGCCCCTCTTTGTCCCTCACATTTCACTGGCTGTGGACCCACACTAACCGCTTTCTCACACCGACAGCTCACTAACAAACCGTTCCCGCCTTTTCTCTTCCAATGCTCCGCCGTCACACCACCGCCTCCACCACCACCACCGCCGTAGCCGCCGATAGACGCGGCGGTGATGCTGCTTTCGTCGTATCCCTCCGCCGTCGTCACACTCCAGTCAATACTCGCTTCACTCGGTTCATAACATTCCGTCATCGCCGTCGTCACCGATCCTTCGTCGAACGAGTCTCTGCTGTTTCTCCGGTACACCGCAGCGGAGTACGACGATTGCGTTGCGGTTGAGAAACTTTCGATTTCGAACAGATCGGAGCTAGCATCACTCGCCGCGTCGTTATCGTCGATGACGATTCGTGATATACCCGGCGGGAATTGGAAATTTAGGGTTTTAGCGTCGACGGTGAGTTCTTCCGGTGGTCGGAAAACCTCTAGTGATTCTCGCGGTGGATCTTCCAAAACGATACCGTTTTTGAGTTTTGTTGTTGTTGAAGATGAATTAGGGTTTAGCACTGGGAATGTGAATCCATCTGTGTAAGGCACTCTTACAGTTGTTGTTACCACTGGTTGAAATCTTTGAGATTTCGTTACAACATGATTCTGTGTTTGATCAATGTTATTGTTAATCCAATTGTTGTTCATTGGTGGTGGTGGTGGTGAGGGTGAAATTGGTGAAGGGATTTTGATACTGTTTTTGGGTAATTCAGTTGATTTCTTTTCATTGACTTGAACTGATTTTTTACCTGAGCAGGGACATTTTCTCCTTAAAAACCAATTTGGTTTGGAAATTGATGATTTGTGTTTGTTGTTGTTGTTAGGGTTTGGATTTGAAGGGTTTTTGATGTTAACTGAGATAGCACCTGCTGGGTGTGATAACAAACCTTGTTGACTGTTCCAGCTAGCTTCTGATGAAGCTGTTGGTGTTGCAGCATGGAAAGAACGAGCTCGATAGTTTCTGATGTTTGCGTAACCATCCACTGATGAAGCAGATGAGTATCTTGTTGAATCTGGTATAACAATATTTTCTGTTTCATTGTTAACATTGATCACCATTGGTGAAACTCTGCTATTGTTGTTATTGTTATTATTGTTGTTGCTGATTGTAACTTTTTGGATGTTGTCGTTGTTGGTACCTTCGTTGAAGTATTTGTGTGCATCGAATATGCTGAGTTCTGAGGTGGGATCGTCGAGTTTGTGGAGGTGATTATGATTATTTGGCTGGCAAGTGTTTGGCTTTTGGGGTGTGAGATAGGATGAGAAAGATGCATCCATATCTCTTAAGATGGTTGGTGATTTCGGAGGCAGGTTGCAATCAAAGGTTTTCATTGTTGTTGTTCTTTCCATATCTTGTTTCATGCACTTTTTTTTCAGTGATGTTATATTAGTTTAGTATACTTGTAACTAGAAAAGCTGAATGCAGATGAAATTGAAATGAATCTGAGAAAACTACTAGGTTATGTTGTTGGTTGCTTATGAAATTCCTTTTGCTTTCATATATATGTGTTTCAGGTCTGTGTACCAATTTGTCCTGTCACCAATTATAAAGCTGTTGAAACCAAACATGTCATATTCTCTTTACCCTACCTTTTTTCCTTACACTTCAATGAAACAAATTCCCAGCCAATGATCTGCCTCATACACTTATGTATTATTATAAGCAAACAACAAAAAGTCTGAATTTTTAAAAATAGAAGATATCCTAACTAGATTATCATATCTATGTGGATAGAGTTATTGAATTATATATATGTGATGCTTCATTATTTGGTTACATTATGACCATCTATTAGTAGCTATCTCTGTCTAGAGATTTAATCATTGAAACTAATTTCAGTTCATTTTGATTTTAAGCTGAAGATAACAACAGTAGCTTGGGCTATCCCAGAAATACAGTAAAACAAAATGAAGGAAAAGGTAAAACAACAAAATATTCTGTTTTTTTCACACAATTTTTATTGGCATATCCATTTTGTAAGTGTGAAGTTCCTATCTAGTACATTTTATTCAATTCAGAACAATGTTTTAAAATCCGGACCGATGATCGACCCAGTCAAGGCACTGGATCACTGGTCGGACCGCATGACTATTGACCCGGTCTATATAAAAATATTTATGACCAAAAGTTACATTATGAATGAAATTTTGATAAAAAAAATCCTATCTTTTTTTATTTCTATTTAAAGTTCGTACATTTAAAAAATTATATTCACGGTTGCAAGTTAATTTATTAACTGCAGCACAATTCAATTTCAAGCTAATTCCAATCCAAATTCAAATGAACTCGTACATTAAACAATAATAAACAATAATACTGCATAAAAAACCTCACAAATAAGTTTTAATTCAGATTCTATCTTGAAAAGTTAAAACATAGGATGTTCTAAATGTTGGAAATCAAAATATAACAACTTACAAACTCAAGTAAGTTCTGAACATAGTCAACAAAAAATAATAGACTTACAAACCCAAACCCAAGTAAGTTCTAAACATAGTCAACAAAAAATAGAAACACAAATAAGTTATAACAATTCACTAATCAATAAACTATTTATGCCCATGGAGTCAAATTGTCATAGTCTTTATATATGACTTGCATTTTCATTTTTTTTTTAAAACGGGTTAGGTCGGGTGGGTTAAACAGGTTCAGCGGTCCGCCAACTGACCCGGCCGGGTCACACAGGTTTCAGTGGGCTAATTGCATATCCGGTCCAGTAGCCTGCCCGAACCGCTGCACCTTCCAGTTCCCGGTCTGACCGGTCCGATTGGTCGGGTCAGTCCGGGTTTTAAAACACTAATTCAGAACATGATTTTTTTTGAATTAGAAATGTACTAAATAAATCTTGATATAATGCCTCTGAGATTCCCAGTTTTGTTCCATATCAGAGTTACTTAATTGTGAAGCTCAATGCCATGACTCATGCCATTTAGATAGATGCTTTTGAATAAGCATGAGTAATCAAATGAAATAAAGCAGCTCGATAAGAGCCCATACCTAAAGCTAACATCATATAACCCAATTGAGACATTGTAGAATAGGCCAAATTTTTCTTAATATCTTTTTGAGCAATAGCTAAAGTAGCTCCTAATACTACTGTTATTATACCTATCAAAGATCATAGAGCCATTTTATTTGCACAAGTTATTAACAAAAATAACATATATGTATTCTATACTGATTTATGGGGCAGACATTACAAGCTCTTCTAATTTTTGACACCTGTTATTACTATTATTACTCAATGTCATATCATATGCTATTATATTTATACAAGTTATGCATGTTGTCCAAATTATTGTCTTTGAATGATAAAATAATGTTAGGCCTATGTCACTCGCAGCTTCCATAAGTCACAAGACTCTAGAACAATGAAGGTTACTATTACAAAGATCAAAATTTGCCGGAATCACTTTTTCCCTTGAATGGATTGTTTCCCAACTTGATTTATGGCTATTTCTCACATTCTGTTCTTATTTACCAAATTGGTTTTTTCTTCATGTGGCTCCCTGATAAGTTTCGTAGTATTGATTCAATAAAGTAGGCAAGGAAGCTAGTCTTATCTGAGACATCAATCACCCGCCAGATAACAATGTGAATAAGTGAGGGTCCATTAAATTTGACATTTAGGGGAAGAAGTTATGTCTGAACTGTTGAGAGACCATAAAGAAATGTCCTTATGGGTTTACCATATCAATTATCATAGGTGGATCGATTTGGGAAGCAAGTGTATAGTGGGTCACCATTAACCTTGTAGGTAACATGCACTGCTTTATTGCCTGCCTTTAGACAATTTACGCACGGTTCTTGATCAGGTGGTGGTCCAAATTTTGCCGTAGATCAATATTTGGATTACATGCTTTCTTTCTATGATAATATAGTATATTCTATTTATTTCTTGACTATTCTTTATCTTGGTTGATGATGGTAAGGCACATTTAAAAGTCACTGGACTATTCTTTATCAACATAATTGCTAAAATATAACAAACATAATTACTAAGAAAAAATACTATTATTTTTAAAATCTAGACTAAAAATATATAAATGGCTTGACATTTGGTAAATTTGTTAAAATAATTAGATGAGTATCTAACACGTTAACCCGTGTTTAGGGTCATTTTAGTCCCTGATTCTGCACCTCGCTGTCACATAGGTCCCTGACTCAGAATTAAATACAAAGAAGTCCCTGACTCTGCACTTCCATTTTATCACTTTAGTCCCCGACGTTAAATAATTCTGTTAAGTGTGTTACATGGACTAAAGTGAAAGTAAAAAATGGTCACATTAGTCCCTGAATCAAAAGTCAATATCCCCAACTTAAATTTCAAATCCCTAAATGTCATCCTTAAATCCCTAAAAAAAAATATACACAAATATGTGACTTTTTTCTCTTGTCAAACAAAAAATGTGACTTTTTTCTAAACATTGTAGACTTTTTTTCTTGAGATGTATTGAATATTGTATGTTCTATAGATTGTATTGAAAGTCTTATGTATTTTTATTTTTATTTTTATGTTTAACGGTAAAACTTTGTCCACAGTATTAAACAACCAATTGTGTAAAAAAAAATTATGCTGATATTATTAATCTCTATTTTTTTAATTTAAATAAAAGAACGCTATATTTTGATAAAAACAAAAAAAAAGTTATATTAATATTGTCAAATAAGATAATAAATTACGGATTTGAGATTTTCAATTTAAGGGATTTAGGGATGACATTTAGGGATTTGAGATTTAGAGATTTAAGGATTTGAGATTTAAGCTGGGGATGTTGATTTTTGGTTCAAGGACTAAAATGACAATTTTCTACTTTCACTTTAGTCCATGTGACACACTTAACATAATTATTTAACGTTAGGGACTAAAGTGATAACGAAAGTGCAGAGTCAGAGACTTCTTTGCATTTAATCCTGAATCTGAAACCTATGTAACAGCGATGTGTAGAGTCAGAGACTAAAATTACCATTCGCTGGAAGAAAAATTGAGGTATCAATGTCACAAGTCACACATAGGCTTGGTTTTCAAGAAAAATAGAAATGAAATAAAAATAAAAATGTCACAAGTCACACTTAGGCTTAGTTTTAAATATTTTAAGTGGATTTTAATTAGCTTGACACAAACTCTTATTAGCGGTAAACTACTATCTACAGACGCTTATTAGTGGTAGGCACTAACTGGTAACCCCATGTGAGCGTGGAACATAAAGTTTCAGATTAAAAGGGTGATGGAAGGAAGACTTGAAAAGCAAACTCAAATCACATATACATGTCTATTGTCTAATCCAATATTGACCGATAATTTTTATGAGTGTGAAGATTGGATTTAAGTGTTCACCATGCAAACTCAATTATAAATTAAAAAATTACATATTTTCACATTTATCAAGGGAATTAGTTGATGTTTTTGTTTAAAAAAGATGATAGTCAAGTATATTTAATTTTATTGTTTCTACATAATGGTAATTTTTGATAACACTTACCGATTAATTTAAGGGCAATTTCAAAATTATATTAATGATTGGCATAGATGATTGCGAGTTCAACAAATTTGAGTGTTTTTGTTATATAATATAGATGATGTGTTCACCAACAATGAATTGGTTTAAGTGGTAAGAGACTTGGTCTCCTTAAGCACATGTTTATAGGTTTTATTTTAACTCGTGTATGTAAAAAATCAAATTGAGAGAGGAGAACCAACATGTTTTTCGAGAGATTATCACCGCTTAACAACATTGAAAACATTGTATCAATTGTCATGGTAATCTGAACAAAAATATAGATGATGTTTCGTAACAAAAAAGTTATAGATGACGTGTAGTAAACCCACGCCAATAACCAACTCATTTTGAATTTACTTTGAATATTGCAATTTTTTATCAATTAAAATGAAACTAATGATTATTTTAAAACAACCGTTTTTAAATGCACTTTATTTTGGCCAATAATCACTTGTTTTAAAACAACCGTTTTTAAATGCACTTTATTTTGGCCAATAATCACCTGTGAGTCGTGACTTATTCATTCTAATGACTGACATATTAACTCAATACTCAATTTAACAAGGCATGTAAATAAAATATCAAACTACAAACTAAGATAATCGAAAAGAATGGTCATAGTTTGAAGGAAGCATGAAGATAACGACATCTCACGAGTGATTAATTGGTTGCCTATCTTATGGAGAAGGATCTGGAAGCAAACATGCCGTGACAAAATCTTTTATTTTTTCCGATCCTGTTTGGGATATTGTGAACATTCTTTTTCAATTGGAATTCCAACATTGGTTGGTCGAGTTGTAAAAATTTAATCCCTTTTATTAGACTCTATGGTGTTGTTGTCCTCGTAAATTTAACTTAGTTGGTAAAGACAATACATAATATATACAAGGTATAAGGTTCAAATCCCCCGGCCACCACAAAAAAAGACTAACTCGTTGTTGGTGTCGGAATAAAATGATGACTTCCTATATTAGAATTGTTCATGTGAAACTTCAAAGAAAAATGGTATAGATTTAGTGCATATTTAAGTTGACTTAAGTGAAATTCAAAAGTTATTTTTTATGATTCATATTTTCTAATAAGTGGATAGATGCTCAAGCATAATGAATTGGAATGCTCTTGTGAAGTTCAAAATATTTAAACATATACTAATAAGTCATAATACACACTGTCCTCGTGAGCTTAGCTCAGTTGATATGGACAATGCATAATATATGCAAGGTTCGGGGTTCGAACCCCGACTACCACAAAAAAATGGTCATAATACACAGTAATAAATATTATCACTGTATACAAATTAAATTGTTAAAAATATCAAACAGATGAAAGATTTATTTACACTCATTCTATGCCATAACGATTACTGTGTGTATAAGTAAGTTATGATATGTTCATATTTTATTTTCAATTAATTTCCGTAAGCTTTTCAAAAGAGCTTAGAGTATCTCAAATGATTGAACATAACGCATTTAAATGTATTCAACTCAACTTGTGGGTTTACAATGGCAAATGGACTTCAAATTTTTGCTCTAATAATATAATTCTGAACAACTTAAAATTTATCTTACAGTTAAGTCGCACAATTAACCAAACATTTAAACCATACAAATGTAGTCCTGTGAACAACTCAGTTGGTAGAAACATTGCATAATATATATAAAGATTGGAGTTCGAATCGAGTTTCTCCACTTACTCATCTTAAATGTGAATTTGTTGCCACTAAACTACTTGGACAAAAACCCGTAGAGTTGTAACAATCAATTTTAAAGAAGAACTGCTCTTACGAATCTACCTTGGTCAACTTTACATAATACCGTTTAGCAAGAAAATGTTAAATCAAAGGATTTAGGAGAAGAAATGATGTAGTATATCTTACAATAGAAAAGAAAATCTAGACTAACAATAGAGTAATGCCTCATTCACGAGGTTTAGGTTTTTTTTGGGGTTTTGGAGGGAAACAGAGGATATGACTTTGGGATTGGAAAATATAGGAAAAAAATTATGAAATCTTTCAAATTTTTTAATAAATTTTTTTTGTTAGAGAATGATAAATTAATAGTTATGATTAGTATATTTTTAATTTTTAGAATACTGTAACAATATAGATTTAATTTAAAAAATTCATATAAACCCTAAAAAATCCTTCTTCAATACAATTTTGAGTTCCCCTAAATGAGGGGAATTTTGTATTATTATGAAGAACAGTAAATCCCCAAAATTTTCTATTTCTTTCACTTACTTCTTCATTTTTCTAAAGTTCTTCCCTCCTCACTCTCCAAACTCGCAAACAAAGCCCAAAAGAATAAACTATTAATTTAGTACTTAAATTATCAATCTCTCCGATTTAGTTTCTAAATTATATAAATATAAAGTAATGGTTAAAGTATAGTCAATTTAGTTAAAGTTATTAAGATGTTAGAGACTAATATTAACTGATTTTCTCATACTTCAGTGATTAAATTGACAAATTTTTATATACTATAGAGATTACTTATTATATTTGTGTAGCTAGGGACTAAAATAAAGAAGGAGATAATTTAATGACGAAATTGATAGTTAATTCAAATTTTAAGTGTGCAAGAAAGTCTTTCTTTTTCTTGTTTGTCACAAGCTTCCACCCCAACCACATAAAAAATGAATGGAAATATGGCTAAACCAGAGAAAGTTTTTCACACCATTCATCATCTATGGCTCTTCTTCCATCTTCATCTTCTTCTTCTTCTCCCCTGAAAACTATCTACCATACCTCATTCCAACTTTGTCGTCCTTACCTTCAACTTCCTCAATTGAACCCCATCACTTTTAGTCCACCATGTTTCATCCCCTTGACTCATTCAAAGCAGCAACTGAACTTTAGAAGCACCAACTCTAACCCCTTTGTTGTTTCATACAGGTATTTCACTAAAGAAGATGAAGAAGACGACGACGAAGAAGAGCACAGCTTTGATGAAGCAGTGACTCTATTTAATGGTGGAGAGTACTACAAATGTCATGACTATCTTGAATCCCTTTGGCACAATGCTGAAGAGCCATCAAGAACACTAATTCATGGAATACTGCAATGTGCAGTTGGATTTCATCACCTATTCAATCAGGTTTTCCGTATTGTCATTAGTTTTCATTTTATTTTTAGTGGTATGGTTTTATTTGGATTATGTGTTATTGTTCAAATTAAATAAAATCTGTTCATGTGCTGAATATAGAATCATAAAGGAGCTATGATGGAGTTAGGGGAGGGATTATGTAAACTGAGGAAGATGGATTTTCCTAATGGACCGTTTCTTAAGTTTGAGAAAGATATTTCAGCAGTTTTGGAATTTATCTACCAGACACAGATAGAGTTAGCTGCATGTGAGTAATTCCAATCTTGAAATGTTATGTGTCATATGATACATGCAAATTGTATCTTAATCCGACTCAAAATTGAACTCAATGAATACAAATCATTATCAAAATTGTAGCATGAAATCACAATCTAAAGTTCATGTACCTTACCTGGTAGGCTGGTACCATTCAAGATTAGATTTAATTCACAAATGTTATGATTGGTTTAGGAGAAATTACATTTTTTTTTAACTTGAATTTGAGCAGGTAGTGATGATATTTGCGTTGCAATGGATCAATCAGAAAGATCCTATCAACTTATGGGAGAATATGCTGCAGGGAAGCGTGTATACGATCTAGAACTTGGTCGTGATGCATCAGTGTACATTGTATTCTGCCCTCAAGGGTCTAATGGTGACACTGAAGCTCCAAGGGCAAAGCTTCCCAGGCTTAATGCTACCTCAGAACATCTTATAGAATATGAATACAAGTAAATGAATGACTTTATTCTTCACTTCTATTACAGATTACCTACTGTATAAAATCGTCAAGGATCACATGCTGGGAAGAGTCTTCTTGAGCAAGCATCGCAGAATGGAATCCTGAAGTAGTAGCCACCATATACTAAACTTTCGTGTTTTGTAATGATCTACAAATTTTTTTTTATATTTATCAGGAGGATTAAACTTCATAAATCCAAACATTTTCCATTGATTTTGTAGATTTAGACCAATAAAACACAAGTACTGATTGAAAGTTGAATAATAACTAAACTAATGTCTTAATAAATGGCATCAATAATGTCATGTCGAAATTGTCAGGTTGACAGTTAGGAAAGGGAATGCAAAATGGTAGCATCAACTCAAACAAAATTGATGTCTCAAATGAACAAAACTACTTCCTTTTGTTATTATGATCACTAGGCCAATGATTTTAACAATTAAGCAGCTATCACCATTCACTAATTCAGCTTCAAGCTCACATATCTAAGTCAATTTGGAGGAGATGGAAATATTGATACGGACAACCATATCAGCGTTATGAAATGATATAGTTTTGGTTGAAATCAGAGAAAATTGCCAATAATTATAGTCAACTGAAAGTAGAAGAAGACAGCATTGTTAATCAAAATATGATTGCATGATTAGAATAAATGCTTAAGTATTATGTGATAGGGTTGTTCATGTTCCAAACATTGCCAGCCTTTCTTGTGATATTAAGATAATACCTTCTCTTTTTCATTCGATCACTTAAAACATTATTAGTTTTAGCAGCCTCTACACCAGTATACTAACAAAAGCAGATATAATTGAAGATATATTAGAAACCAAATAACCCTCCGTAACATAATATAAGCAAAAAAGTACATATTCTACTACAGAGGGAATACATGGTATGCATAAACAAATCCAAACATGGCACAGACGTACATGCATATATACATACAAGACAGAGTAAGAGACCTGAATATCCTTGCTTCTTCCTCAATAAGAAACAGTCTGATGATTATATTTTTCTACAGGCTTGAGGAGGTCCGACAGCGAAAGCGAAAATATAAAAACTGCAATAAAATCTAAAAACATATATTAAGGTTGACATATTTCTAGGAGTCAAAAGGTGGTTTGAGGGAGGAACATAGAGATTAGAGTGATAAGAAGGTCATGGGTTCAACTTCCCCCTCTAACAAAAATAGCAACTAACTACTATTATTGGCCATTAAAAAAATATAGACATATTTCTTCTGAATGCTAACTTTCTGCACACGGTTCAATAGGAACCTCATATACATGTTATCTATCATTTCACTATTATTATTTTCTTTAATTCGATGGTATAGTCGTATTATCTTTTCTTTTCAGTTAAAGAGTGATGTTCCTTAAATCTTGCGTACTTAGATTGCTTCCTTCCTCAGTGTCTATAACCAGAATTATTATTAGTTCATATGAAAATGGAGGAAACTATATTTTACTGTCTAAGAGGCCTGTGGAAATCAACACATAACTTTTTAAGTTGATAAGCTAAACTCGAAGGCTATCCATGCTGACCCTACATATAACTTAAACTATGCAGAATCCCCTTTTCTTTTGCAAGAATAATTTGATTGAAGATAAATATATAAAATTAAAAGGATACGAAAAAATCAAGCAGGACACATCCTCCTGCATCTACCAGCCATGGTAGATTTGGTCCGATTGTTGACCAATCCAAGCTGCACACAAGTATGCTACATAAAAAGATAAAGTACACGATCATTTAATACAAGTGATAATTTCACACCTTTGCCTTATTTTGGCAAAAGTCACTTTGGTGCCAAAACTTAAAATAGAGAAGATAATATGAAGCAGATGCATACCTTGCAACATAAGTGGTGTTCCCAATTAAAGCAAAGAGAAACATCAAAGGATTGAGGCCCTACAAATCATAAAAGACTTCAAACTCTTCCCTGTATGCATGAATACCACTTTGTGCAACTAGAAATAAAATATCTTTTACTGATAAATCTCATAAAGGTGAATGCGGTGAAGGGATTTTAAGTTGCTAATGATAAACAGAAATAAATAAAGGATCACAGCTTTAATAGTTAAAGTTCCTGACCTCAGCATGTCCTCTTCTGATCTGCAAAATTGTTGAGATAGACGTCAATATAAACTGCTTATAAGATGACATGGAGTTTTTCAAATATATAGCGCACATTTCCTAGTTTAACGAATAACAGGCTATAAAAGGATGTGATGAATGACTACAGTCCATTACCAGTTCAACAATAATATCATGTAACATAATTTTTATCTGTAGTCCATACTAAGCTATCGGAATGTAAGTATATAACTTACATTCAAAAATATTTGAGGCATTCTTCCACCCAAATATACAACTGTCATTGCCCAACCAAGGAAGGTCCCAATGCTACTTGTTCCTGATGCACCATTTTCCATAAGATGATCCCCACTAACCTGCAATTGCTGCAAGCATTGATGACAAATACTGCATAAAGTATTTCATTTTATTTTTGTTTTGACATGGTTGATTGTTTGATAGAAAATAACACTCATGAACCAATTATTCGAAAAGCTCAAGTTGTTGGTTATTTATTTGGTTAAAAGCTGTTGGGTAAGAGTACATGAATGTTTTATATCTGACATACCCCCTAATGCAAAAGTGTTTGGGTTTAAGCATGGACTATGCACTGACAGATCGTACCTTATGACAAAATTTAACTCTTCTTTATAACAATGATGGTAACAACGATCAAACTTTATACAATGTGCGTAGAGGCTTGGTATTATCTTGGAGTAACTTAGATTATCTCATAGGAATTATTCTTATCATAGTATTATCTTTTAAGATTAGTTTCCACATTTTTTAGTTATCATCATTATTCGTTACCTTAATTAGGACTTGGAGTTTTATATTAGTATAAATAAGGGATAGTACTTGGTCTTTTTCACATTATCAAATAATCATCAATCATACCTGTAAAAGCTTCCGTCCAACATACACCACAAATTGTTGTCCTGGATTTGAGACCAAGGGATTAATTCTTTTCTCTAGTGATTTATGCAGATTGATAACACCAAGAAAAGTTAATGTGGACACCTGAGTAAATACTAGATGCAATTAGATTTCGATGCTAACAACGCCATAAACATAAACAAAGTAGTCATATCACTAGAATGTTTACCACACATAGAGTAGACTTGATCTTCAAACTTGGGTCAGATTGTGTGGCAACATCTGGACTACGCAAGCTCTTTTCTATAGAATCCAAAAAAGGAGAAGTAGGTGACATTCTTTGGGCTATGATGGACCCTGCTGTTGGCGTATGACTCTTGGACAGAGATCTTGCTGACCTAATGAATTCAAAACATCAATGAGTATTTCCAAAATGTAGAGAAACCAAAGCTCACTAGAAATTTTGTGTAGACTCAGCAAGCCCACACAGAAAGAAGACAGATCTTAGTGAATCGTCAATATTTTGATAAAGAAAGCTTTCAAAGGTAAAAAAATTGGTGAGAAATCCAGAAGATTTCAATCAAGAGAAACAGGAGAAAAATTGAGTAATGTTATTCTGACAAACACTTTTTGCGCAAGTTCAATACTTTATTTTAGTGAAGTACCTTTTTGGTCTCTAATAATTAGGTTGGCGTCAATCCAGTTCCTAAAAATGAGCTCCTCGAGTCTTATTTGTTTATGACTAAAGCAAGGGTTATTGCCAGTTTCAGGAGAACACAATAAGCTTGTCGTCAAACTGGAAGGCTAAACATACCAAACACTAATTTTTTTACAGTTTTATAACATTGAAAATAAGTGCATTTTAAACTGACAACTTTTTGATGAAGTGAATTGAAGTTTATTTATATACTGCTGAAGATTGAGGAACAATCGGATATTTTCTTCATACTAAACACATCAGAAGCTAGAGCACAATAATGCATTATGAACAGATTTAATGAGAAAGATTTATTACTGGTAGAATAATTCTTCTCTTCCGGTATATATACTTGGAAGGTGTACTGGAAGAGGAATAGGAGAACTCAGACCAGTGCCTCTACTGAAATCATCAAATTGGTGACTCTGTTCAGCATCACTACCTTTTTCCACTTGTCCAGCTTTTGTTGGAGTCTCAACCTGCTCATTCACAGAATGATAGAATACAGATGAAAATATTGTATTAGGCGATTCGAGTTTACTGAATGTATCTCAACTTGTTTGTCTAGAATTGCTCACAAACTTTCTTAAAATTAACTGTAATTCTGAGTGTATGTATGACTTTTTCTCTGTCGACCTAATATGGTCAAATATAGTCCCAAGAGAAAGAGAAGAAAACTGCATACAAAACTCTTGGCAGGTATTTCGAACCATATTTTTCATAAAATTCAATTTTATTACAGTAACTAGGAAAATATTTAAGTTCTTTCTCGTTACTTAAATGATATGGATCATCTTCATCTGTAGTATACCACATGCAAAATAGCTACTTAGTATTACTCTTTGGGAATAACATCCAAGGTCATATGATTCTTATCTACTCACACAGTTAGAATTGGTGTGGATAACCAAGTTTCACAAATGATAAATAAATATGCAAATCGAGCAGACAATGGTACCACATAAATAAAATTAATTTAACTTTATGCACATTCAATATGGTACTTTGACTCCCAAAGCTACACAGACATGCTGCTTCTGTTCAATATGGAGCTTGAGCTTTCAGTTTGTTCCCCATTTAAACAGAACTCTGGGCTATTATACACCACACGTATTAGTTACATAATTTTCAAGATCCTGTCATTCCAAGGTTAGCTTCACTCCGCACTTAAAAAACATTATCATATTCCGTCTATTTGTTCTCTACGTGTATTCACAACTCCTAAGAAATATGAACTTCACTAATTGAAGGAGGGAGATATACTGTTTGAAATTTTGGAAAGCGATTATAATCAACAGACATATACAAGTTAAAAAGATCATATGAATTATGAAGCATAAGTAGAGGGATAGGAGTTTGTACCTTGAGCAGTCTCTTGTATTGTGATCGGGGATATATGTATCCATAGTAAATGGCTTGTGAACCAAGCACAACAGTTATAATTGTATACAGCTGCATATCAATACATCAGTAAAAAGGTAACATCACACCGGCAAACTGAGAATGGGAAATCCAGATAACAATAACGATTTCCTAGGTACCATAAGCCATCAGTCTTAAGCAAGAGTCCTTACCACTGCCATATAAAATTGAGTTGGGAGCTGCATAAAGAATTAAAAGGAATTGTTAAGCACACCCTTATTAATTTTGAGAATCAACAATTACATATTGGCATATGTTACAAAGTTCAATATGAATATACTGTAAAGGCTAAAGGGTATCTGTTTGGAAGAATAAATGGAAAACAAACAAAATAGGTAGTTTTGAGTTTTGACAGCAAGATCAGTAACGTTAAATAAGGGGAGGTACAGGTAGAGGAACCATTATGATTTGTTATCATTTGAAAAGGATAAGCCCCGGAGGAGAATTTGGTCCTTAGGTTCTATGTCCGTAATTCAACAAACACTACTGAGCACTCTTTCTCCTTTCCTTCTCTCTCTCTCTCTCCCTCCCTCTCTCTCTCTCTCTCTCTCTCTCTCTCTCATCTTTCTCTCTTAAAACTCAAAGGTTGTAGAGGGTTTTCAAGGAGTTAGTAGAGTTTTCATGGTTCTCTTCACTTAAGAACTCAGAATCATTAACAGTTAAAGGTAACATTCAAGAAACTTTATAATAAAACTCACTTTCTCATTGAGAACACTTTACCAAAGCAGTAACATATTTAGTGATTCAAGTAGGAATCAGTTGTTGGAGAATTACATGTCCAATCCTTGTCGCTGGGTTGTTCGACAGTATAAGACAACAACAAACAAGCCTTATTCCACTAAATGGGGTCGGCTATATTGGTCAAATTACGCCATAATGTTCTATCATAAACCATATTTCGATCCGACTCATTCATCTCTAGAACTTCCTTAACAGTTTCTCTTATAGTTTTTCTAGATTTTCCTTTGCCTCTAGTGATCTGACTATCCTCCATCTAATTTTCTTTCCTTACTACAAAATCTTCAAGTCTTTTTTCTAAATGCCCAAACCACCAAACCAGTTCAACAGTACAATGATATGTATATTTTTTTCATGAAATAAAATGTTATGAATTTTGATAATGGAATAAGTAACAGCGAATTTCAAAGATAGCTCGTAAGACTTAAGAGGCAAGCTACTTAAATATTTAAGACACGAGAGAGACACTCACAGTTGCAGGTTCCAGAATGCACCCAAACAGGTTGAATAGATCTCTGCAGTGCATAAATAAGCTGTATCAAAATAGTGAATGAACCATGCTAGGAGACTAGGGTCAGTAGTGCATCATTAAAAAATGAGATTAAAACGTTCATAGATGAGATTTTACGACAATTTCATAGAAAACCCATTCCGAATTTTTCACTTCCATTTTAAGAGAACACCAAACTGATTCCTACAGCATATACTTCCATTCAACGACATCCCTTAACTGAATCTAAAGCCTAAACAGTTGTTGCAGATAAAACTGAATAGTTAGCAACCAATTATCTAAGAATAAACCATTTCCTAAACTATCATTCTATATAGTCCCTAAAGTATTTACAAATAATATGCACAGTCCATAAAGTACATTAAAACTGTTAATTTAGTCTCCAAATTATATGAAAATTCGTCACGTTAATCCTTAACATCTAAATTGACAGATTTTATATACTTTAGGGACCGAATCAGATAAGATAAACACAATAAAAAGCTGACTTACCCAATAATCCAAGTGATCAAGAAAGTAGCGGAGAGGCCATCGGTAGATTTAGCTCGGTAGTTAGTGATTATTTGAGGAATCTCGGCAACAACCCAAATAACAACACTTACTAAACCTAAGGTGTAAGAAGCTGTTTCCCTATCAAAGACCCCCATTGCATCAAATAAAATGATATCTACAATCAAGAAATGAAATAGCAAAAAATCAGCAATAATTCAATTCTTTTTGATGTGCATGTTTTCATGTTATGATTAAATCCAAAATTGTGAATGCAACAATTCAATTATTGATTGAATGATTGAATTCACGTTCACAAGAAGAACACATGCAAAGAAAAACGGATAGTACATGTGATTGTGAATATTGTAACATGCAGTGCAGTCACAAAAACAAGAATCGTTCTTACCTTCTTCTGCTTCACACGGTGTAATACATTTCCAAAATTGAAATGCAATATAAGCAACAAATGATTAAAAGATTAATTCATGATATCTGTTACGTCTTTATATCTATATGTCTATATCAAATACCTTTCATATCTTTAATCTTTTGTTACGTCTCCAAATTGTGATGTCACAATCGAGAATACAACCTCATTAAATTACAAATATTGTTGTTCAAATTAAATTTTGATACAAGTTGGGTTCAAAAAAAATAAAAATAAAAATTGTAACGTGTGTCCTCAAATATAAAAGTAGGCACATAACTCTCTATTTTATATTCATTAATTTGTCGATTTAGGAAGCAAGTATACGATATACTTTAATTTATTAATTTATGAGTATACATGGAAGCTCTTTTTTTATTTTTTATTTTATTTTTTATAAGATATCTTTTAAATTTTCAAATGAATCAATTGTTTATTTACTATGATACTCTTTTTTACTTTTTTTAGGGATTTACTATGATACTTTTAATTATGTTACATTTTTTTTTTTTTTATATGTAATAAACTAGTGTTAACCCGGGTGATAAACTGTTATTTTTCAATCTCGAATTGTTTTATTCTTTTTATTTATTGATGAAAAGCATCTACGCACCGTGAATTTTTAAATATGTCAGTTTTTTTTTGTTAAAAATAATGTTAGTATTTTTTTACAGCAATGATGACAAATATGTGTCGCATGTTTTTATGTTTATCAGTGGTAAATATATGGTCCGTGTTTTTATGTATAAATGAAAAATATATTTATGGGTTTCAGATCATCGTCTATGAAGCGCCACAACGGTTGTCCTTTCAGAGGTGTGTGTTGATTCTATTGTGGTCGCTGGTTTCGTTCAACGTCGTCGTTGTCTTATAGAGTTATGGTGTTGACGCGATTATGAGTTAGTCTCGGTCTGGTTTTTGCTATTTTATTTTCATTTTTGTTTATTGGCGTTTGTTTTCGTTTTATTTCGTGGAAATGAAGATGGGTGGTGACTTTGTCTGAAAATCCTGAATCTGGTTTTCTGGATTGAAGGTATGAGTTATTTAGTTCTGACGTTGTTCTGTTGGATGCATATCTCGATTCAACATGACTGGTTTTATCTTGATGTTGCTCGAAAGAGGTAGGTGCATAGATGCTCCGTGTTGACGGTAGTAGTAGTTCATCATACCTAAAATATATATTGTATCCGTCGTGGTTACTTCTTGCATCGTTGGTGGACAATGGTAGATTTGTGTCGTTTGTTCATCCCTTGATCTGGACTGCGACTGAAGTTTCAAGACCACTGCGACTTTGTGGATTAGGTTCGTAATTGGTTGTTTTGACTCAAAAGGGCGTTTCTTGTCTTCTGATACTTTGAAGATAGTTGTTGGAACTTGAGTCGTTTCTGTGTTGGCAGACGATCGATGGATTGTCGCGCCCGTACGTGGGTTCGCTGGATTGTACGTGGTAATGGTTCTTTAAGACTGTTATCTTTTATTACCATTTTTGTACTGAATTATTGAGTTTTGTACTTGTCCCGTATTTTTTCCTATTTTTCAATGACAAACATATAGTTTTATTGAAAAATAATAGTCTCTTGTTTATTTCAAAGATATCAATTATTATTGAAAAATGCTTTCCCTCGATGTTTTTTTTAATATTTATCGGTGATGATATTTATCTCGTATTTTTTAGTTTTTTATTTTGACAAAAAAAAAATTCATATGCAAAAATCAATGTAGTCATTTGAGATTGTAATTTTTCAATCAATGCAAAATATATCTTATAAATAAATAAAAATTGCGGATTTAATAAACTATAATTCTAGTTTTTTAATTTTGAAATTATGTCAATTTATAATTATTTATTTAGATTATTTTTCAAAATTTTGTTGTTGGAGATTTTTATTTGATTGTTGGTTATACTTTGTTACTTTAGTATGTCATAAATGATGTCATTAAAAAAAAAAAGTTTGTCTTAAATGGTGTAATTGGACTATGACTTCTATGATTCAACCTTACATTGCCACATGTAACTTTTCTTTTAAATTTGATTTTGATATGCCATGTGTATTATTCATTTTAAACATTCTCAAATGTATGTACAGATGATATCATTTTGAAAACATTATCAAATTCTATATAGAGTAAATTTGTAATGAGTACTCGTGAACATAACCAAGTTAACAAGAACAATACATTGTTCTATGAAGGAGTCTGAGTTCACACCCATACACCTCGCTTATTTACTTAAAACGATCTGAACACCTCACTTATTCATCTTAAAAAGTGAATTATAGCCATTGGAGCCACTTGACTAAAAAAAATTGTAAAGACTTTTTCTACTCACTTCAAAAAAAATAAAATTCAATTACATCTAAATTTAATTAAAATTTATTAATAGTACTAAAATTTCCTTTGTTATCTAAATTTCTTAAAAGAAAACCTTCATCCATCACTCTAAATCTTCACCTTCACTCTCACAAGTATCTATGTATGTGTAACCAAGTTGCTTGGGCTCCAGTGGCAAGGAGCTCCTTTCAAGGACATACTCAGGGAATACCGGGTTCGATTCCCAGGAGAAACAATGCTTGACCAGTCCACATGCCTCTACGCACGAGCCGGATTAGTCGTCCACCTTTGACGGGTCGAAAACCGGTACAAAAGCCAAAAAAAAAAAAAAAAAATATTGTATAGCTAAGTGAATTTTGCTTCTTCTTTATGATTTTTCAATTATTTTTTCTGCAACTTTGATTTTTCTTTGAGTTTGGGTACCGTTCAGAAGTTCAGGTCTTGTGGTTAAAGTTTGTGATGCGAATGGAAAACAATGTACGATTTCGTTATTTAAGTTATCATACGACTCAAAACATTTTTTTTGAAGAACATGAGTTTACATGATTTAAGTATACTCAGTTTGCGAACTCTACCTGAATTTAAATAATGTGCAACATTTTCAAAACAGCTTACAAGAATTTCAATCAACTAGACCATTGACCCGTGCTCCGCACAGGTTTTACCGGCTGAAATGTACACACATAAGTAAAACATTATATAATAGGTCACAAATTTACTTTAAAAGAACAACTACAACAAATAGCATACTATGGAAACAAATAGATAAATTCAACAAATACTAATATATTTAGT
>Ga0228710_1004385_pt1 | contig 22310 bp, 16 predicted proteins | sample MedpolnodulmetaG_FD_177995 | JGI IMG/M metagenome (GOLD analysis project Ga0228710, IMG submission 177995) | Root nodule microbial communities from Medicago polymorpha collected in Santa Monica, California, United States - pink nodules | ecosystem: Host-associated > Plants > Roots > Nodule...
TATATATACCCGGTTGTATTGAACACATTTTAATCAATCAATTATTGTGACGGGAAAAGGGTGACTTATTGATTATTAACAAAGATGCAAGGCATATTTATAGCCAAATACTAGTAGTTGTTAAAAGTCCAGTATACTTGCTCTACAAGTAAGTCTGCTTAATTATCTGGTGTCGTTTTGCTTTCACACTACAAAAGATTGTTAGTCCAGTATTTATAAAACCACATTGAAAGATTGTCCATATAATAGTAATATAATATATTAGCTATTTTTTCATGCATTGGCTTCTTTCTTAGTTTTCACAAACAAGGGAAATTAAATGGTAAGCTGAAATCTATGGTTTATATTTGGAGGTGAAATGAAAGAACACGAGAAGAGGACATGATTATATCCTTATAATTTTATTCCTTGGATGTTTTCAAAACAAAAAATGTTTGCCTTTTTCGGAACAAAAAAAATGTTTAGGAATTGATTTCATATATAAAACCTAATTATGATTTATATTTAAAAATGTTTGTTATTTATTAAAATTGATTTAGAAGATTATATTGAGTTCATAAAATCTGTCCAATTTATACAATGTTTTACTATTTGATTTTTTTTTTTTGGGTGTGTTACTATTTGATTTGAAATATTAATTGTGAGGTGAGATATTGTTTGCAATTATTATAGGTTTATTGTTAGACATTAATTTCATTCAAGCCTTGGAAGAAACGCCTTTTTTCTTTTTACCATTCAAGGAAAACTGACATTACAAATTCATTAACAATCACTTGAGTAACTTGCAAAAAATATTTATCTCATGCATCGGTTTCAAAGTCATTTTATCACATCTGTTTTCAAATATTTATCTCAAATAATTGCTGTTTAATATTGATATTATTCTATCACTACATATTTGTACATATAATGTGTAATTTGCATAAGAAAAATATCAAATATGAGTAACTTTGCAGAAAAAAAGCCACATGCATTGTTGACTCCATTTCCAGCTCAAGGCCATCTCAATGCATTGTTGAAACTAGGAAAAATTCTTCACCTAAGAGGATTTCACATAACCATTGTCAACACCGAATACAATCACAAACGTTTGCTCAAATCAAGAGGTCCAAAAGCCTTTGATGGTTTCACTGATTTTACCTTTGAAACGATTCCAGATGGTTTAACTCTAATGGAAGGTGATGATGATGTAAGTCAAGACTTATTCTCTCTTACTCAATCAATCATGACGAACTTTCGCCACTTCTTTGGTGAACTTCTTGCTAAACTTCATGACTCTGCCACTGCTGGTCTTATCCCTCCAGTTACTTGCTTAGTTTCTGATTGCTACATGCCATTTACAGTAGATGCTGCCGAAGAACATGCACTCCCAATTGTTCTCTTTTCCCCGGTCAGTGCATGTTACTTACTCTCTACTTCTCAGATTCTTAAATTGTTTCAGAATGGTGTGCTACCACTCAAAGGTATATCATTTATGTTCTCTTTTTCTTTCTAAGAGATGTGTTTTATGTGTGAAACGTATGTTTTAATATCAAGGTTTTCTAAAAAAAAAAAAGAGGCCGAAGATAAACGTTGTGATGTCTTTGTAATTGCACTTAATTTGAGGTTGCATCAACCGCATTTGGTTGTGATTATATGCAATGACAGTATGATGAAACTATTAACCACAATCGTTGTTGCAAATGTGATTTTAAACCTTGATATATCTTCTACATATATAACTTCAAGCTATTGACTTTTGTTATTGTGATATGCAGATGAGAGTTATTTAACAGATGGATATTTGGACACTACAGTAGACTGGATTCCAGGTTTGAAAAACTTTAGATTGAAGGACCTTCCTGATTTAATTAAGGTAAAAGATCCTAATCACTTGATCATAAAATATAAAAATGAAGTGACAGATAAATGTCAAAGAGCATCTGCTTTTGTTATCAATACTTCTTATGAACTTGAGAGTGATGTTATGAATTCTCTCTATTCTATATTCCCTTCTCTATACACCATTGGTCCATTAGCTTCTTTTTTAAATCAAAGTCCACAAAATCACTTGACGTCTTTAGATTCTAATCTTTGGAAAGAAGATACTAAATGTCTTGAATGGCTTGAATCAAAAGAACCAGGATCTGTTGTTTATGTAAATTTTGGCAGCATCACAATTATGTCTCAAGAGAAACTCTTAGAGTTTGCTTGGGGTTTTGCCAATAGCAAAAAAAACTTTTTGTGGATTATTAGGCCTAATCTTGTCATTGGTGGTTCAATGGTGTTATCATCTGAGTATTTGAAAGAAACTTTAAATAGAGGCCTAATCGCAGGTTGGTGTCCACAAGAGAAAGTGTTGAACCACCCTTCAATTGGTGGATTCTTGACTCATTGCGGATGGAACTCAACCACTGAAAGTGTATGTGCTGGAGTGCCAATGTTGTGTTGGCCATTCTTTGCGGATCAGCCACCTAACCGTAGAATTATTTGCAATGAATGGGAGATTGGACTAGAAATCGATAATGTGAAGAGAGAAGAGGTGGAGAGGTTAATCAATGAATTGTTGGTGGGAGAGAAAGGAAAGAGGATGAGGCAAAAGGCCATGAAGTTGAAGAAGAAGGCAGAGGAGGACACAAGACCTGGTGGTTGTTCATACATGAACTTGGACAAAGTGATTAAGGAGGTGTTGCTTAAACAAAATTAGATTAATGTGATATTTTCTTATTGGATTTATTTCTTTTGCAATCAAGCACAAACAATGCATAATTTAGAATTTCTAATTATATCTAAATTATAAGCAATCACAGACCTTGTATTTTTTTACTATGCATTGTTGCAAAAGGGTTTAACATCATGTGAACCTTTTTTATTTTTGGCAATAACACCATGGGAAGCTTTATATAATTTTCCAAGGAATATATTAAGCATCCTTTATTGTGTTATGAATGGATTATTTTTGCAAAATTTATAAGTTCAATTGTTTTACCTAATTTTTTGTTAAAATGTACAAGTGTTGGATGGCATGCTTAAGATTTTTTTTTTTTGACAAAAACAACCCTTAAGATTTTGTACTTGTTCAACTCTCAATGAAAGCACCAATGTAATGATACTAGAAATTATAAAGGAAAAGAAGCTTTGAATAGATCACTTGTACTACACAATAACAGAAATTGCAGAGAAGATAAGAAAGAACATAGAAGAAGAAATCCAGAGAGAAGAGAATTGATTCCAAATATTCCACACCACTCTTAGTCACACACATTCACTTATATACCCACTCTAATTTCTTAATGTGCACCTCTTTTACTCCCTTGTGTCTACGTGACACATTGTTATACAAACTTGCTGACTTGGATTCTTCAATTGATATCATTACAGTGGGTTGAGTTTCTAGGCTAGTTATGGTTATAATAGACTTCATGGTTCAGAGAGAGAGTACTGACCGATGTATTTTAAGATCATCCATGAAATATATCAATTTCCTTTGTAAACTATGTGTTAATGTTTTACCCATTAAATCAACCTTCATCGCAAGCTTCTTCATTTTATTATAGGCTTTTATTGAAACATTCTTGATTCTAGAATTTTAGAATTTTGCGGGGATCAAATTGTCCCCATATTTTTTTTCCGGATGGACCTAATGTCTCTTACATGATGTATCAAGGGATTTATTGAGGTGTAGTAACTACAAATATTTCGGTGAGGAGAAATGAAACAAGAAATGAAGAAAAGCATAAGAGTTAGCTACCTGTTCATGCGTGTTATGAGCTGCACATCACAAAACTTTGGTATAGTAATAAGAGAAATGTTAACAAAATATGTCGTACATGTTAGTATACCAAAGGTAGACGTTATGTATTGAAAAGTGATCCAATTTCTTTGTAAAAATAAGTAAAAAGAGAAATGTTAACTTGTGCCCTTATGGCACATGTTAAGAATTTCACTAATAGAAATTATGTATTGGAAATTGTGTTAATTTATTGCCCAAAATGTGTAATATTAATTTTTTTTATTAAATTCTTACCATCAATGGAATGAAATTAATGCTTAACATGTGCCCTAAGGGCACAAGTTAACATGACCCTTTGTAAAATTCTTAACATATGTCGTATGACCCTAGTAATACTTGTTGCTGTCAATTTTGCATCTCAAAAGTTCAAGCCAAAACACTGTAACACCTCCTCCCATCCCTTCAAGATCTTTGCTCCATTTATCTTTGCTCAATTTACCCCATTTTAAGACATGGATGTGTGACATGTGGAAAAAATAAAATCAATGGTTGTGATTAAATGGTTTGAAAAAAGCAATTTTGTAATGAGAAAAAATCATACGTGCTCTCTACTTCTGTTTGGTTCGAGAGTTTTGGAGGGGAGGGGCGGAGAGGGGGGGGAGATTTTTAATTTGAAGTGTTTAGTTCAATTTTTAGAAGGGGAGGGGAGCAAATCTTTTTAAAATTTGATTGCGTTGCCATAATTATCCTTAAATTAATTTCAAATCTCAATATTAACCTTGTAACAACTTTTATTATTATTTATTATTATTAGGTTATCTTATTCTTATAACAATTATTATTATTATTTTGTTATATTTTTTTTTTGCAACAACTTTTATTATTATATTATCTATAACTCTTATTTGTTACATCTAAAACCACTTATACTACTACTTTGTTGATGTCAACGGCTTATTATTATTATTATCTTATTTTAATTCAACTTATTATTGCTTGTTGATCCTTTTTTTTTGAATGTTAATTCACCGGTTCATGTCTTGTTGTGGAAAATATATGAGCCAGTTTGAGATAAAATAAGCAGCTTAGATGTGTGTTTGTCATTGGTTGGTCTCTGAAATTGTAAAATCAAGTAGTTTTTTTTATTTAATTAAGTTTAAGGGTAAAACAGTAAAATAATTTTAAAATCCCTCCCCTCCCCTCCCCTCCCCTTGTGAACCAAACACATTTTTAATTAAAATATCTATTCTTCCCTCCCCTCCGTTAAAACCCCTCCCCTCCTAATTCTTGAACCAAACAGACCCTAAGTGGTGGGTAGACTTTGAGAGGCATTAGAGATTTATATTAGTTTTCATAAGTATCTTTAATATTTGTTTAGTTACAATCGTATTTGGATAGTTGCTTAATAATTATTCTAGTTTAAATTATTTTGTTATGGATTTATCCAAGTTGTTAGGAGTCAGATGCTAGAAAATAGGTAACAGGAGTCAGGTAACAAACTCTGCTATATATGTAACAACTTGAAGAGAAAATAAAGATTGAATATTGAAATCCTAATTCTTGTCTGTGTATTCTTGGAGTCCATCAGTACTCGAAACTGATATATTTCCCCTTCCTTCCATTGATACGCATCACTATTACGGGTGGTTTGGTTGTGGGAATTACTGCCCTTACAACAATTATTGTCAGTTACAAATTATTTTCAGTCTTGCAATTATATTAAGCGGCGTTGGTTGATAGTCAATTAGGCAGAATGGAATGTGGCAGATCAATGCTCTATTCTTGCCATAGGAACTATACAGGTCCTCTTGTCAGTACAAATAGGAGAAAATGTCTAACAGAAAATATTGAGAATGAAGGAATGAAGAGGGGAACACAATTTGATACAAGTCATTTTCTCTTTCTAGTGGCATTCCTTGTGAATGAATTTCTTTTCCTTAACAACAAAAATTATGAAATGTGAATGTATATGTCTTAATTTATACACAGGACAAGAATATTATGTTGCGGAGTGAAGTCACGGTGTTGGTTATATAACATTAGTAACGTAGTTGTAATTGGAATACTTCAATTTATGATAACAGTGTTAGAAAACAACATTATGAGGTCGCGGCATTGGTTTATTTATGATAACATTAGTAATGTCGCCGTAATTGGAATACTTCATGTGTATCGTACAGGATTCTGAAGTCGCAGCATTGGTTTTCTTGACAAAAGCAGCTAAACAGAAATAACATAACAGCAAAAAGCCACTACAAAATAGCTGACAGTGCCCAAAATCAAAAGAAAACACCATATTAGCAGCTATCCTAACTGTCAAAACAGCCAAAATTGAAAATAGCAGCAGCACATAACATCATAAGTAATAAAAACACCGCAATTTCTGATAACTACATAGGACTTGAGTTTATAATATCATACTAAACAACATCTCTTTGTCTTAACAACACATAATACTTGAATTAAGTTCTTGGCCGAAAACTATAAAAGTTGTTAGCAACATGTTGCAATGCCATGACTCTTAAAATCAGCACCTATAAACTTACAAAAACACCTATAAGTGTCCACAAAGGCACTGACATAGCAGAAGGAACAAAAACAGCCCAGCAAATAAAAACCAGGAACAAAAACAGTCCAACAGCCCATCGAATGTGAATGTATGTGTCAACTTGACTTCGTTATGACTCTTGGATTGTAGCTTGATGTTCAGTTCCATTGCCAACTTGACTTGATTGTGTCGCTTGAACTGTAGTTTCTTGCTGCATAATGTAAGAAAAGATTAATATGGTTTCTTACCGATAACGAATGTACTAAAATTTAATACATTGATAAAAACTACTTACCGGTAACGACTGTACTAAATTTTCACCAAATCTCTTTCTCTTTGAGCACATCTTTGTCTTTCACTGTTCCAAATCCAATTCTTTTACCGTACTCATTATAAAATTCATAAGCCACCGCCTCAGAATCAAACTTCATTTCCAAGTGAGGTACATTGTTGGCAATACTTCCTTGTCCGCGTTGCACATTCTGTTCATGAATGTTGTTCACCAATTTATCGACACAATCTGAAAAAACCAAAAGTTACAATTAAGGCAACCATAACCGTAAAGCTATATATACATATATCATGTAAAGAGATGGAAAATAATATATATCATGTAAGTTAACCACTTGAACCGACACAATCATGAGTGTTGTTCACCATAAAGCTATATATATATATATATATATCATGTAAGTTAATCACCACGTAAGTGAACCAGTAACCTAATTTATTATCAACACAGTAAAACAACATCACATAAAGAGATGGCAAATGATAAAATAGAGATATCAAACTATATTACCTTGATCAAAAACAATGGCAGCGGCGCTGGGATGGTCGGAGACGGCGGCGGCGGGTTGGTTAGTGTTGGTAGCGGGATGGTGGGGTTCGCTCATGATGGTAGCGGGATGGAGAGGTGCAGCGGCAAGAGAGAGGGAGAGATTGCGACGGTGCCGGTGGGAGGGAGAGGTGGCTTCGATGATAATGGGGGAGGAAGGTGGAAAGCTATCTGAGAAAGGAAGAAGAAGAGTTTCAGAGTGGAGAGCGCGTATGATTTTTTCTCATTACAAAATTGATTTTTCCAAACCATTTAATCACAGCCATTGATTTCATTTTTTTCACATGTCACACATCCATGTCTTGAAATGGGGTAAATTGAGCAATGATAAATGGATCAAAGATGCACTCCACATCACTACTCTTCTACAAGGTCTCATACAAGAGAATAACATTTGGTTTATACGAACAAATGAGGTATTTTAACTTTCAAACAGCACTCGAGCTATCAAGACTACGAAAGTTCTGGCTAGTAATACTCCTTTCTTTTGGCAGGTCTGATCATCATCAGATTCTGCCGTTACATCAACACTACAACATATTACTAAATCTAAATAGAAAATAAAATTTGACTTAGTAACATTTGAAAAAATGTTAGGTAAAACATATGTCACTAAACGGCTTTAGTAACATTCACTAAAAAATGTTACATAATTAGCAGGTAATTTTTAGTTAATATCTTCCTTTTCTTTTTTTTTTGGTACAAGTCAATATCTTCCTTTTAATCGCTCAAACATGAAGATATTGACCCCCTAAAAACATTTTTAGTGAAAATTTTTAGTCAATATCTTCTTGATTCACTAAAAACATATGTCACTTTTATTTTTGTTGAATGGACCTAATTAACTTCTTCTTTTTTTTTTTGAGGGAGGACCTAATTAATGTCTCTTATGTTAGTTTAAAAAACACATCGTCAATCAAATGACGAGTGAAGAGTCACATCAGCCTTGTTGCAATTCAACAATGTCCCTAAATTGACTACGTAAAAATATTAAAATAAGGATTAATATGTTTCGGTTAATTTTTATAAGAGATTAAAATTGCCTCTTTTTATTTTCTTCTCGAGGACTAATTTGGGTTATGTGTTTTGTGAAGGATTAAAACGAGACTTCACTTAAAAAAATCTCTTCGGTGGTTGTAAGTAAAAGGTTAAATTACTTCACAAGTTTTTTAAGTTATTTTATTTTAACAAGTTGATTTTTAAGTTTTTCCTTGTAATTTAGGTCCTTTAAGTTAATTACAAGTTGGTCATTTAAGTTTTTTCATACCAAGTAGGTCTTTTAAGCTTTTTTTTGTTGATGGAGTCTTTTAAGTTATTTAACCGTAACAATTTGAAAGACTACATATCTTAAAAATATAAGTTATTCAATGTTTAAAAGAGTACGAAAAATAGTAAAGACTAATTTATTACAATTAAATAACTTCAAAAACTGGTACGAAAAAATTTAAAAGATTAACCTGTAATAATTAAATAACTTACCGCTGAGTTTCGGTTCTCTTGTGGTAAACGGTGGAAGTCCATACAAATAGTATGGGGACCTTATGTGAATGAGTCAAATCATGCCCTCTTAAAAGGAAAGATGAAGAATCTGATCAATTTATAGAAAAGGAGTTCATAATATTATATTTGTCACTTAAAATTTATAATTGTATATTTGATTTATTGAATTAAAATTCAAAAAGTTAAATAATATTAATTTTATATATTAACTGTTATATAATTTAATTAGAATTAGAATACAACACAAACCTATCTTCTTCCTCTTTTTTAAGAAGTCAAACTAGCTCATTGAAATTGACATCAAAAATAATCAAAAGTAGCACATTTTTCAAAGTCCCAAAACATATCTATCTATTATATTATAATATAGGCTTAATTGCACTTTCCCCCCTATCTTTTGCTAATTATGCGATTTTACACCCCCTATTTCTTTTAGCGATTTTGCACCCCATCTTTTTTCCCCTTTCTGATTTTGCACCCCATCTTTGTGTTTAATTGTACTTTTTCCCCCTATCTTTTTGCCAATTGTGCGATTTTGCACCCCTCTTCTTTTTTTGAGCGATTTTGCACCCCATCTTTTGTCCCCCTTTTCCCTCTTTTAATGATGATTTTGAACAAAATGCAATTGACAAAAGATGGGGTCAAAATCGCTCAAAAAAAAGTAGGGGGTGCAAAATCACATAATTAGCAAAAGATAGGGGAAAAAGTGCAATTAAGTCTAATATATTTTAAGGAATAGAAGAAAGCTAATTAAAGATTAGTCAAAAAATAGCTAATTAAAGAAGCATCCTCAAAGAATTTTATTAACATGGCAAAACTGGTCAGCCTCAAGATTCCTTTAAACAAGAATAATTAAATTTCGAATTTTGCAATAAAGTAAATCAAAACACTAATTTTTAAAAGTAAATCAAAAGACTTTTACTCAGAAAAAAATGACTACTTTAAAAATATCTAAATAAAAATTAATTAAAATTTTTAAAGGGAAGTAAACAAAATCTTAAACTTTCGAAATATAAAATACTTGGGATTGAAATATTGAATCGTCAGCAAGAAAATAAAATAAGATGAAGGATCTCCTATCAATATGGTCTTCTATCTTTTTTACTGAAATAAAATAATAAACTTAAGCGGAGGATTTTATAAAGAAAGTTTAATTATCTTTCAAAAAAAAAGTTTAATTTGTAGAAAAAATCATCAAATATGCATGGATATTTATCTTAATCAATAAAATCTGATTTTCACACTGGTTAATGATAAATTCATAAATATATTCCATGAATTGTTTAATTTGTAGAAAAAATCATCAAATATGGATATTTATCTTAATTAGAAAAATCTGTTTTTCACTTTGATTAATGATAAATTCATAAATATTGAGTATCGTATTCCATGAATTGTTTAATTTGTAGAAAAATCATCAAATATGGATATTTATATTAATTAGAAAAATCTGATTTTCACACTGCATTAATGATAAATTCATAAATATTGAGTATCATATTCCATGAATTGTTTAATCCGTAGAGAAAAAAATATGGATATTTATCTTAATTAGAAAAATCTGATTTTCACACTGGATTAATGATAAATTCATAAATATATTCCATGAATTGTTTAATTTGTAGAAAAAATCATCAAATATGGATATTTATCTTAATTAGAAAAATCTGTTTTTCACTTGATTAATGATAAATTCATAAATATTGAGTATCATATTCCATGAATTGTTTAATTTGTAGAAAAATCGTCAAAGATGGATATTTATCTTAATTAGAAAAATCTAATTTTCACACTGGATTCATGATAAATTCATAAATATTGAGTATCATATTCCATGAATTGTTTAATTTGTAGAAGAAAAAAAACATTAAATATGGATATTTATCTTAATTAGAATATCTGATGTTCACTTGATTAATGATAAATTCATAAATATTGATTATCATATTCCATGAATTGAACAAAGTTTACTATACCCAAAAATAATAAGAGTTAAATACAGTTTTGGAATGTACCCAAAACAAAAAATACAGTTATGGACTTTTGTTCCCTTGTTTTACTAAATTCATAATTTTGGTCTTCTTATTTTTTTCTCATAATTTCGGTCCTCTCACTTTTAAAAATTTAGAAATTTAATTCACCTTCTAACGTTTAATTTAGATGAAATGACACTTTATTGACTCACCTTTTATCGTTCAATTTGGATGATATGACACTTCATCAAATGACGTGAATATTAGTACCGTCATGATTTAGCCTCAAAGCAAATTGATCTCCACCCTTATAAGAATGATGTTATTATATGTCATTTTAGTTATTTTCAATTATTAAAATAATAGGAAAAAAAATGGATACTGAGTTTAAAAAAAATAGAAAAAATATACATGAAGTAAACAATAATTTGAATGACTATATAAAGAAAAGTGGTGATTTTTTTTCATTTGTAAGAAATATTTTACATTATATAATATATCATAGATATGTAACATTACATACTCAGTTTTGTTTTCTTAGTTTTCTAACCCACTTTAACATTGGTTAGAAAAATCAGATATGAGTAATTTTGCAAAGACAAAGCCACATGCTGTGTTGATTCCATGTCCATCACAAGGCCATATCAATGCATTGTTGAAACTAGGAAAACTACTTCACCTTAGAGGCTTTCACATAACCTTTGTCAACACTGAATACAATCACAAATGCTTGCTCAATTCAAGAGGTACAAATTCTCTTGATGGTTTCACTGACTTTAACTTTGAGACCATTCCAAATGGTTTTACTACAATGGAAAGTGGTGATCTTTTTCAAGATGTACACTTATTTTTTCAATCAGTCATGACGAATTTCCTTCAACCCTTTGGTGAACTTCTTACAAGACTTGATGCCTCTGCCACTGCTGGTCTTATCCCTCCAGTTACTTGCATAGTTTCTGATTGTTACATGCCATTTACAGTGGATGCCGCTGAAGAACGTGCACTCCCAATCGTTCTCTTTTCCCCGGTCAGTGCATGTTGCTCACTCACTACTTCTCACATTCCTAAATTGTTTCAGAATGGTGTGCTACCACTCAAAGGTATATCATCTTTGTTCCCTTTTTCTTCCTAATAGAGGTTTGTTGTGTGTGGGCGCACGTATGTAATAATGTCAAGGTTTTTAAAAAAATTCTAACAGATGGATACTTATACCTTGATTAACTACAATCATTATTGCAAATGTGATTTTATCTAACAGATGGATATTGACTTTTAGACACTGAAGATATTGACTTTTTCAATTATGATATGCAGATGAGATTTATCTAACAGATGGATATTTGGACACTGAAGTTGACTGGATTCCAGGCTTGAAAAACTTCAGATTGAAGGATTTTCCTGAAACAATAAAGATAAAAGATCCTAATGACTTGCTGATAAAATTTGTCAGTGAAGTGACAGATAAATGTCAAAGAGCTTCTGCTATTGTTTTGAATACTTCTAATGAACTTGAAAGTGATGTTATGAATGAACTCTATTCTATATTCCCTTCTCTATACACCATTGGTCCATTGGCTTCTTTTTTAAATCAAAGTCCACAAAATCACTTGGCATCTTTAAATTCCAATCTTTGGAAAGAAGATACTAAATGTCTTGAGTGGCTTGAATCAAAAGAACCAGGATCTGTTGTCTATGTAAATTTTGGCAGCGTCACAGTTATGACTCCTGATCAACTGTTAGAGTTTGCTTGGGGTTTGGCAAATAGCAAGCAACCCTTTTTGTGGATCATTAGGCCCGATCTTGTCATTGGCGGCTCAGTTGTTTTCTCATCAGAGTTTGTGAATGAAATTTCAGACAGAGGCCTAATCACGAGCTGGTGTCCGCAAGAGCAAGTACTGAACCACCCTTCAATTGGTGGATTCTTGACTCATTGCGGATGGAATTCAACCACTGAAAGCATATGTGCTGGAGTGCCAATGTTGTGTTGGCCATTCTTTGGTGATCAGCCAGCAAACTGTAGATTTATTTGCAACGAATGGGAGATTGGACTTGAAATCGATAAAGATGTGAAAAGAGATGAGGTGGAGAAGTTAGTCAATGAATTGATGGTTGGAGAGAAAGGAAAGAAGATGAAGCAAAAGATCATGGAATTGAAGAAGAAGGTGGAGGAGGATACCAGACCTGGAGGTGTTTCATACAAGAACTTGGACAAAGTGATTAAGGATGTCTTGCTTAAAAAAATATGAAAGTGATCTTTTTTGTTAGAAATCATTTCTTTGATAAGAAAAAATAATGCATAGTTTAAAAGTTCTAGTTTTATGCAATCACAAACCTTGTATTTTTTCTATGCACTCTTTCAATCAATATTCAATAAGGGTTTCAAACAGCACTTTTAATTTATTTATAACATATTCAACGCAGTTTAAATATGTGGTTAATTCAATTCATTTTGTAGTTTGATGATTTTTTGTTTACAAGGTTGGTTTCATTTTTCATAATCGATGAAAAAAGTACATGATTGATAACTTGTATATACAATCTTTGGTTAATTCATTTCATTAAATAGTTAACGAATTACAACGTCTTATGTATTAACTATCAATAGAACAGCGTAATATTTGAAATGTGTTAATTAAGAAATGAAAAAATAAAGAATATTGTGTGTCAAAAAATCAATGTTAAAATTTACACGATATTCTTTAACTATTTACTTTTTTTTTGGTGGCCGGGGTTTGAACTCCGAACCTTGTATATATTATGCATTGTCTATATCAACTGAGTTAAGCTCACGAGAACATCTTTAACTATTTACTAAACGTAATTAATCAAATATATGAACTGTGTTAACAATGTAATAAAGAAATGAACAGTGTTAGGTGTCAAAAAAACAATGTTAATTAACGGTTTAAGGCCACATTTATATCTTTTGGCCACAATTAAAATGCGTGGCAATTAAAACTGGATAGAGAGTGGTTTTTCCCGTGGATAGAAACATCCATATTTTTTATTCGTGGCTAAAGCGTTGCCTGAAATGTCAAAAAACAATTGTTTGTGTGGCTAGAAATATTCCTAATTTTTAACCATGTCTTAAGTGTTGCCTACCTACAATGTAATGAGTAATGTTAACAACACTCTCTCTAATACTCACATTCTTATCGGTTTAAATTATTATGGGTCTACAGTTTGAAAAATGAACCACACAAAATGGTGGCACATAAATTGATTTCATCCATAAAGTGTATTATATATCGTGGTGTACAATACAAGGCCCGGTCTTGAAACTCGGCTTGGCCCGAATGCAACGAATCGGGTTTGACCCGATCAAAAACATAAACCGAAAAAAAAAGGGAAATGACTAGGATACAACTTAAAAAGAGATCGGGCTCGAGTTACCCCTCTAGTTAAGAATTACAATTACCGACGAGTATCTTGCTAATTAATTTATTGATTGAAATTCAAAAAGTTAAATAATACTCCCTCTGTTCCTTTTTAAGTGTCGTTTTAGAATTTTAACACAAAAATAACGAAGTGTATTTTTGCACACATTTTTCCTATTATACCCTCATTTTAACTCGCTAATAATTTCCTATTTTTTGCACACACTTTATCTTTCCAATAAATTTAATATGTAACAAACAATTGATAGTTACTACTCTTTTTCTCCAACAAATTCCTATTTTTAACAAGTTCTACTCATGTTATTTATAGAATTTTAACACTTCATGGAATTATTATCATAGGTAACAAAATTTTGTTTAAATTTGAAGATAACAAGAAACAAATTTTGTTTTAAAACAATAAACAAACTTTGTTAAAAAAACAAACTTTAGTTTTTCAAATATATAGCATTAATTAGTTTTATTGAAAAATATAAGAATAATTGGCAAAGGGTATAATTGACAAAACATACCCTTAAAATACCAAAACGACAGTTAAATAGGAACGAAAAATTCACCCTAAAAAGACACTTAAAAAGGAACGAAGGGAGTATTTTATAATTAGAATCCAATGCACATCTATCTATCTATCTATCTATCTATCTATTCTATTCTATTCTATTCTATTAATAATATATTTGAAGGTATAGAAAAGAACTAGTTAAAGAAGCATCCTCTTCTGAACCCAAAAAAAAAAAAGAGAGAGAAGCATCCTCAATGAAATTTACTGACTTGGAAACATTATAATCTGGCCTCAAGATTCATGTATCCTTTGAACAATTTTTTAACAAAAAAATAAAAAATTAATCCTTTGAACAAAAATAATTAAATTTCTAAATTTCAAATTTTGCTGTAAAGTAAATAAATAGACTAATTTTTCTCAGAAAAAAGTATTACTTTTAAAATATCTAAATGAAAAGTAAGCAAAATTATAAACTTTCGAAATATAAAATCCTTTTTAAAAATATCTAAATGAAAAGTAAACTAAATTTCATAAATAGGCTATATGAAATCCTTTTTCTTTTAAATGAATGTATTTCATTAAGATGAAGAAAGGATTGAATCGTCAGCTAATAAAGCAACAAGAAAATAAGACAATATGGTCTTCTCTCTTTTTTACCGGAATAATATAATAAACTTAAGTGGAAAATTTTATAAAGAAAGTCTAAATTATAGATAAAATCATATTTGGTCAAAAAAAATCATCAAATATGGTTTATATTAATTCAAAAATCTGATTTTCAATTGATTAATGATAATTTCATAAATATGAAGTATCAAATCAAATTCCATGAATTGAATAAGGTTTACTATATTAGAAATGCTATAATGATTAGAGCAATTTTTTAATAAAAACAAGAGTCAAATACAATTTTAGACTTCTAGTCTCCTTATTTATCAAATCGGCGATTTTGGTCTTTTTTTTTCCTCGCAATTTCGGTCTCCTCATTTTTACGAATTTTGACATTTTATTCACCTTGGAACATTCAATTTTGATCACATGACACTTCATTAAAATGACGTTAATCTGTGTATCATTATGATATGGCCCGATAGTAAATTGATTTCCATCCTTATAAGAATGATGTTATTATATGTCATTCGTCTGGTGGTATTAACTTGGAACCTGAGTGTGCTCCTTCACAAGGTTTCAGGTTCGATCCTTCCTCGGACTAATTAGTGTGTACTAATTTAGCTTCTTTAAAAAAAAAAAATTATGTGTCATTCTATTTTCAATTATTAAAATAAAAAGTAAATAAGTGTGAATTAGACAATGTTTAGTCAAAAAAAATATAATAATTAGACAATAATTTGAATGACTCAAAAGGGAAACGTGGTTTTTATTTCCATTTTTAAGAAATTTTTTACATTATATAATAGACAAGTAACATTGCTTATTCCATGTTATAGAAGCCTCATATACTTTTCTCTCTTTTAAAGCACAAACTTGTACACACTTTAGCATTGCATAAGCAAAATCAGATATGAGTAATTTTGCAAAGCCAAAGCCACATGCTGTGTTGATTCCAGCTCCATTTCAAGGTCATATCAATGCATTGTTCAAACTAGGAAAGCTTCTTCACCTTAGAGGCTTTCACGTAACCTTTGTCAACACTGAGTACAATCAGAAACGGTTGCTCAAATCAAGAGATCCTAATTCTCTTGATGGTTTCAATGACTTTAACTTTGAGACTATACCAGATGGTCTAACTCCAGTGGAAGGCAATGGTGATGTTACTCAAGACAAATACCCTCTTATTCGATCAATCATGACGAACTTCCTTCAACCCTTTGATGAACTTCTTACTAGACTTCATCAATCTGCCAATGATGGTCTTGTTCCACCAATTACTTGCTTAGTTTCTGATTGTTGCATGCCATTTACGGTAGATGTTGCTGAAGAACATGCACTCCCAATCCTTTTCTTTTCTCCATTCAATGCATCTACCTTCTTGTGTATTTTTCAATATCCTACTCTAATTCGGAAAGGTCTAGTACCACTCAAAGGTAACAATTATGATCGTTTTTTTCTTTTTAAGAGAAACAACGTGCATGAATCTATATATGTGATCCCGTTTAGGGCTGCATCAGTCGCATTGCGATTATGTGCATCATCAAAATGACAACACAACCAAAATTATTATTGCGAACATGATTTAAAATCTTAATGTGTGTGTTTGTGTGTGTGTGTAAAGTTTCAACTATTGACATACTTTTGCAATTACGATATGCAGATGAGAGTTATCTAACAAATGGATATTTGGAAAACAAAGTTGATGACTGGATTCCAGGTTTGCAAAACTTTAGGTTGAAGGACCTTCCTGATTTTATAAGGATTACTGATCCTAATAATTTGATGATAAAATTTATTGCTGAAGTGGCAGATAGATGTCACAGAGTCTCTTCTATTGTGATCAATAATTCTTATGAACTTGAGAGCGATGTTATGAATGCTCTCAACTCTATTTTCCCTTCTATATACACCATTGGCCCATTGGCTTCTTTTGTAAATCAAAGTCAACAAAATCACTTGGCATCTTTAAATTCCAATCTTTGGAAAGAAGATACTAAATGTCTTGAGTGGCTTGAATCAAAAGAACCAGGATCTGTTGTTTATGTAAATTTTGGCAGCATCACTGTTATGTCTCGAGAGAAGCTTTTAGAGTTTGCTTGGGGTTTGGCCAACAGCAAGAAACCTTTTTTGTGGATTATTAGGCCTGATCTTGTTATTGGTGGCTCAGAGGTGTTATCATCTGATTTTTTGAAAGAAATTTCAGATAGAGGACTAATAACAAGTTGGTGTCCACAGGAGAAAGTTTTGAACCACCCTTCAATCGGTGGATTCTTGACTCATTGCGGATGGAACTCAACCACTGAAAGCATATGTGCTGGAGTACCAATGCTGTGTTGGCCATTCTTTGGTGATCAGCGAGCAAACTGTAGATTTATTTGCAACGAATGGGAGATTGGACTTGAAATCGATAAAGACGCGAAGAGAGATGAGGTGGAGAAGTTAGTCAACGAATTGATGGTTGGAGAGAATGGAAAGAAGATGAGGCAAAAGGTCATGGAATTGAAGAAGAAGGTGGAGGAGGATACCAGACCTGGAGGTGTTTCATACAAGAACTTGGACAAAGTGATTAAGGATGTCTTGCTTAAAAAATTATTAAAGTGATCTTTTCTTTTAGAAATTATTTCTTTGATAAGCAAAAATAATGCATAGTTTATAAGTTCTAGTTTTATGCACTCTTTCAATCGATAATCAATAAGGGTTTCACAACAACACTTTTAATTTATTTATAACATATTCAACGCATTTTAAATATGTGGTTAATTCAATTCATTTTTTAGTTTGATGATTTTTTGTTTACAAGGTTGGTTTCTTTTTTCATAATCGATGAAAAGAGTATATGGTTTATAACTTGTAAATACAGTCTTTGGTTAATTCATTTCATTAAATAGTTAACGAATTACAACATCTTGTTATATGTATTAACTATCAATAGAACAACGTGATATTTGAAATGTGTTAATGAAGAAATGAAAAAATAAACAATTTTTTGTGTCAAAAAATCAATGTTAAAATTTACACGATATTCTTTAACTATTTACTAAACTTAATTAACCAAATATATGAATTGCATTAACAATATAATAAAGAAATGACGGTGTTAGGTGTAAAAAACAATGTTAATTAACGGTTTAAGGCCACATTTTATATGTTTTTCACGTGGATAGAAACATCCATATTTTTTATCCGTGGCTAAAGCGTTGCCTAAAATGTCAAAAAACAATTGTCTGTGTGGCCAGAAATATTCCTAATTTTTAACCATGTCGTAAGTGTTGTCTATAGTGTAATAGGCAGCCGCATAATACAAGTCCCAGTCTTGAAACTCGGCCTGGTCCGAATGCAATGAATTTGGTTTGACCCGATCAAAAAGATAAACGGAAAAAATTAGGAAAATGACTAGGATACAACTGAAAGAGAGATCGGGTTCGAGTTACCCCTCCAGTTAAGAATTACAATTGTCGACGAGTATCTTGCTATTTAATTTATTGATTGAAATTCAAAAAGTTAAATAATATTTTTATATATATAATTAGAATCCAATACACATCTATCTATTATATTCTATTCTATTAATAATATATTTGAAGGTATAGAAGAGAACTAGTTAAAGAAGCATCTGTTTTGTTCAACAAAAAAAAACATCCTCAATGAAATATACTGACTTGGAAACATTATAATCTGGCCTCAAGATTCATGTATCCTTTGAACAATCTTTTAACAAAAAAATAAAAAATTAATCCTTTGAACAAAAATAATTAAATTTCAAATTTTGCTGTAAAGTAAATAAATAGACTAATTTTTCTCAGAAAAAGTATTATTTTTAAAATATCTAAATGAAAAGTAAGCAAAATTATAAACTTTCGAAATATAAAATCCTTTTTAAAAATATCTAAATGAAAAGTAAACAAAATTTCATAAATAGGCTATATGAAATCCTTTTTCTTTTAAATTAATGTATTTCATTAAGATGAAGAAAGGATTGAATCGTCAGCTAATACAGCAACAAGAAAATAAGTCAATATGGTCAAAATTTTATAATAAACTTAAGTAAAATAATAGATAAATCTAAATTAAGTGGAAATAATTTCATCCTCTCTTTTTTACCGGAATAAAATAATAAACTTAAGTGGAAAATTTTATAAAGAAAGTCTAAATTATAGATAAATCATCATATTTGGTCAAAAAAATCATCAAATATGGATTATATTAATTCAAAAATCTGATTATGGATTATATTAATTAAAAAATCTGATTTTCAATTGATTAATGATAATTTCATAAATATGGAGTATCAAATTCCAGGAATTGAATAAAGTTTACTATATTGGAAATGCTATAATTATTAGAGCAATTTTTTAATAAAAACAAGAGTTAAATACAGTTTTTGACTTTTGGTCCCCGTATTTATCAAATCGGCGATTTTGGTTATCAAATCAGCGATTTTGGTCTTCTTATTTTATTTTTTTCCTCACAATTTCGGTCTCCTCATTTTTACGAATTTTGAAATTTTATTCACCTTCTAACATTCAATTTTGATCACATGACACTTCATTAAAATGACGTTAACCTGTGTACCATTATGATTTGGCCTGATAGTAAATTGATTTCCATCCTTGTAAGAAGGATGTTATTATATGTCATTCTATTCCCACTTGGGTTAGCCTGTTGGAATTGACTTGGAACCTGTGTGTGCTCCTACATAAGGTTTCAGGTTCGATTCTTCCACGGACTAATTAGGATCAGTAATTAGCTTCTATGTCTACAATGAACGTGAGAGAGTAGACTTCTTTGTCTTGGGATTGTTGGATGAGTCTAATGACCTAATTCCTATCAAACCAAGCCTCGAACCCTAACTTTATGTAAATCTATTTTCTAATCTAATTTCACCGTTTTTATAATGAATTAACAAGTATCAAATTCATAAAGCGACAGCGGAGGGTTAGTACTTGTTAATTCATAATCACAAATATCAAAGCGAGGCATCGAAAAAGAAGTTTTGATATTGGAAAAAGTGAAATTAAACAAGGATTGTGAAACATGAGAATAGTCTAGCAAACCTTGAGACAATAAAATTTCGTTCTTCAAGGATTCCAGTAGCAATCAACCATGAGAATATGCGTGGTTGTTAGAGGAACACAATCACTGAAACCAAAAGGAGATGTGATAGGCTACAGAGAAACTTGTCTTTAGAAAATAGGTCCAACATAAAGTCTTAGGTTTAGGGTTTGGTTTGTGAAGGATTTGTCACCATGACGAACCAATAATCCCAAGGCGCTTTTTATTATTATATTTTCTTTTAAAACAAAATACAAAACCTTTCAACTTAAACTCTTCTTTAATCCTTATTGAAAGTTAATTGAATTCATAACTCCATGTCGGAACGATACTCTTTATTACTACATCGGTAAACCGTGCACTTGCAGATTTACCCCATCAAGTTTTTGGCGCCGCTGCCAAGGAGTTAGACAATTTAATAACGGTTAGACTGAGAAAAATAAGAACTCTTTTTCTTTTTCTTTATTTTTTTTTATTTTGTTTTATTTTTTCTATTTTCTTTCTTTCTTTTACCGTTAACTTCTTGGGTTTTTATTCTTTTATGCGAAGAAGCAAAAGTCTTGGTGAATTCGTTCCCAAGATCGAAAGATTCTTTCATAAGAGAAGAAGAGAAGCACAAAATAATAACAATATGGTTGAGGAACGCACTCTTAAAGAGTATGCAACCCCTTCTACGGAAGAGCCACATGCTATTATTGTGTACCCAACGGTTGAGGGTAATAATTTTGAAATAAAGTTTGCACTTATTTACGTAGTGCAGCAAAATCAATTTTTCGAATCACCCACTGAGGATCCGAATCTTCATGTTTCAAATTTTTTATGACTCAGTGGAACCTTGAAGGCAAACCAAGAGGCCGTAAGACTGCACCTCTTTCCTTTTTCCTTAGGGGATAGAGCTAGTGCTTAGTTTCATTCATGGGAAGTTGGTTCTATTACTTCTTGGGACCAAATGAGGCAAGCATTCCTTACCCGATTCTTTCCCCATAGTAAAATTGTTCACTTAAGGAATCAAATCACATGATTCACTCAAAAAGATAGTGAATCTCTTTACGATGCGTGGGAGCGTTTCAAAGAAATGCTTAGGATTTGCCCTCATCATGGTCTAGAGAAGTGGCTTATTATCCATACTTTCTATAATGGTCTTTTGTTTACCACAGAAATGAATGTTGATGCAGCTGCAAGTGGAGCTTTGATGAATAAAACATACACAGGAGCATATGCTTTGATCGAGGACATGGCCCAAAACCACTATCAATGGACAAGTGAGAGAGTCGTCACTGATGTTACTCCTCCACCCTCTAAAAAAGAGGCAGGTATGTACGAAGTTTCTACCCTTGATCATCTATCTCCTAAGGTGGACACACTTTTTCAAAAATTTGATAAATTAAGTGTAAGTGTTGTCACACCTGCTCATGTTTCACCATCATGTGAAGTTTGTGGAATACTTGGTCACACTACATTGAATACCAACTAGGTAGTGCTGTTGAAAGTCACGAGCAATTGAACTATGATCAATATAATCAAGGGATGAGGTCAAACCAAAATTTTTGTAACAAAACTCCTCAAAATACACCACCTGGTTATGCAAACAACCAAAGAGTCTCTCAAAAATCCAGCTTGAAAATTTTACTAGAAAAATATGTTATGGATCAATCCAAGCAATTTCAAGAACTTAAAAATCAAACTGGATTTTTGAATGACTCTATTGTCAAGCTTACATCTAAAGTGGACTTCATTTCTACTCACCACAAAATGCTAGAAGCTCAAATCTCTCAAGTAGCCCAACAAGTTAGCCAAACTAAAACTAACCATTTGAATGCTATTACACTTAGGAATGGTAAGCAACTAGAGGACCCCATAGGGGAAGATTTTATAAAGAAAGTCTAAATTATTGACAAATCATTTTATTTGGTCAAAAAAATCATCAAATATGGAATATATTAATTCGAAAATCTGATTTACAATTGATTAATGATAATTTTTCATAAATATGGAGTATCATATTCAATTAATTGAACAAAGTTTACTATATTGGAGATGCATAATGTTTAGAGCAATTTTTTAATAAAAACAAGAGTTTTTTTCTTAAAGAATAATAAAAACAAAAAAAATACAGCTTTAGACTTTTTGTCCTCCTTCCCTAAAAAAAAAAAAAAAAAACTTTTTTCCCCCTTT
>Ga0228710_1004386_pt1 | contig 22307 bp, 13 predicted proteins | sample MedpolnodulmetaG_FD_177995 | JGI IMG/M metagenome (GOLD analysis project Ga0228710, IMG submission 177995) | Root nodule microbial communities from Medicago polymorpha collected in Santa Monica, California, United States - pink nodules | ecosystem: Host-associated > Plants > Roots > Nodule...
GTTTTGATGTGTCCCAAAAGCTAGAGCAATGAATACTTAAATGGGTGGAGGCTTAGATGAAATAGCATCAACTAGCAATGTGTTGATAACACAACAGAGCTATTTCAATAGAATTGAAGAAATTAGAAAGCATCTTATTGTGATTAAGTTTATAATTATAGTAATAATTATTAAGTTCAAAAGTTTGAACCCCCTAATCCAGGGTCCTGCAACGCCGCTGGTTTTGCTCCAAGTTTTTTGGCTAGACTAGGTCCATAGTAGTCAATAGCGGTGCTAAAGCGGCCGCGTGTAGGGTAGCGGTGACGAACTGCTACATTAATTGTCGTAGCGGTGCGGAGTAAGATAGGGGCCACTTCAGCTGCTATAGTGGATAGCGGCCGCTTTAGCCGATTTTAGTTGAACATTTCCAAATTGACCATTTTTTTACAACACTTTGTATGGTATCCAAATTTGTAAATTGATTTTAGGGCATTTTAGGGATTCTTAAAACGTAATTGACTATGTTGTATGATTTCTCTCTTTTCTTTTGTTTTATGGTTTCTCATGTTTTTATTTTTTTAATTTGTTCCTCTATCTTTTGTTTTCTGGTGTTTTGTTTTATGAATGTCTCATGAGATTTGAATGTTATATGTAATTTTATATTAAATATAGTTTTTTTTATTTTTAGAAATATATAAGTTTGTTTATACTTTATGCCTTTTATAGTAGTAAATATAGCTTTCTTGTTACCTTTTATCATTTAATAACTGATTGATTTATGTTATTACTCTTTGCAGTTTCAACTTCTTTAGAAGAATTTGGTAACTGCCTGCCAGACTCTTCCAAAATGAGGTATGTATTCTCTTGCTGGTTATTTTGTGAAATCGAGATATATTATTATCATTATTTTTAAATTTGCAGTTGTCTAAAATTTTTTGTTTTCTTGTTTTTTCTTTTTGAAGCCGGCCAATGGAAGAAGATGTAAGTTACTTATTCTTTAATTATAATTTTTATCACAAGTTTTGCATTATGGTCCTGGTACGCATATCTGTTATGTTCTATTTAGTGCACATTTGGATTGACATTGAGTTTGGCGGAATCTTGGTGTCACCTTGATTTTAACATAAGCTACACCCGGTGTTTCAACAATATTGCAGTGCCAGCATGATTTAGTCAAACTCACAGTCAAGCTAAACATTTAAGTACTCAATATGCTCTATTTGTTTTGGCCTGATTCAGAATTGTTATTTTGCCATTTCTATGTTTTATCATTGCATAACTAGGTAAAGGAATTTTAGTTTATGATGATTTCAAAATAGTGATACTTAGATTGAATTGCAGGTTGTTAGCAAAAAAAGTGTTCTGTTAATTTTGAAAGTCAGCTTTGTGTTGTGGCTATGTCTCTTAAAAATGATATACTAATTTGTTTCTACATTGAAGTAACACTATTTTTCTTTATTGATAGTGTTACTTCAAACTGATATTCTCAATTGTTACAGGCTGTCGGGAAGAATGAAGAAGAGGAATTCAACACCGGACCACTATCTGTACTCATGATGAGTGTGAAAAACAACACACAGGTATTTTTTTATATGACACTCATAGTACTGTGTGTTCTTGATCGGTGTTCAGAATGTTTTTGATGCTTGATTTTACAAACACTTGTGCAGGTACTGATCAATTGTCGTAACAACAAAAAGCTTCTAGGCCGAGTCAGGGCTTTTGATAGACACTGCAATATGGTTCTTGAAAATGTCAGGGAAATGTGGACTGAGGTATGCAATGTTTTGTTTACATAAATTTCTTCACTACTTAGCACATTTGAATTTACTTGTCTGCTTGTGACATAAGCTAAATGTTGTGCTTGTATGCATCAGGTGCCTAAGACTGGTAAAGGAAAGAAGAAGGCTCAACCAGTCAACAAGGATCGTTTCATCAGCAAAATGTTCCTCCGTGGAGATTCTGTCATCATTGTTCTTAGGAACCCCAAATAAGCTAGTATCTCCATCCCTCTGATGAAGTAGTTGGCTCTTCTTTTTGGCTTTGTTTTCTTGCATTATTGCTAATGAAATATGGTTCAGAACAAGATCAAACAAATTTGTGGATCTATTTTTCAGTTATGTACATGTAGTGGTGATGTATGGAATGGTTTGACTCTGGAATAGTTTAACTTTTACATGCGACTAATATGTTATTCTCCTTTGTTATTATTTAAATTTGAAACTCAATCTCCCCCGACCACATACAGTTTAGGATTGCTTGCTCAAAACCTAATTTTATGGTGAATGTCCTGATACTTGACAAGAGTATTTAAAATAATTTTATTCTTTGTTTCACTTATATTTTTTTAATTGTGTGAAATGATGGAGGGAGTGTTGATGAAAGAATAAATAATTATAAGTTGAAAAAGCTTCTAGTAGACAGTAGCCCTATCATTGTATTATGGTTCTGATTAGTTGTTCATTTGGGGTAATTCTCCCATGGGCCATTCCTCTTCTCTTGACCAGAAGGAGACTGCTCTTTACCCAAACAGTTTTGCTCATTCCCAAGTGAAAAGACGAATGTACCCCTACATATGTTAATTCACGCTAGTACGAATGTAAACGTAAGTTAACACACGTTGCGTGAGTTAACATGCGCTAGTGATAATTGAAGCGTGAGTTAACTCACGTTACCAATTGCACTAGTGTGAGTTAACTTACGTTCATAGGAGACAGCAGAAACTGCATTAAATGCAGTGCAGTATTGAACAGGTAACTGGAAAGTCAAAAATGACCCGTAATCACGCCACATTCATAACCTAACCGAATTACGCCAGTTTAACAACATTATTAGATAATACGACATAATCGATCCAAATTACACAAAATCATTGTTTTTCTCACAATCACGTAATCACCAATAAACGATCCAAACGGTCCAAATTACACAAATTCTCCGGTAATGACCTGTAATCACTTAAACACTTATAGTGACACGTAAACGATCCAAATTACACCAATTTTTCCATAAATTTATAAAAAAACATAATCTCACATAAATGGTTAAAATTACCCAAATTCATCGTTAAAATACATAAACACAAATTCATTAAGATTCAACAATACGGACACAAATTCGAAAAATATTACACTATTACACTTAAATAAATACTACACTTCAACGGATTGGACAAAAAGATACAAATTGTTATTCTCAACCATTAACCTAAACATGTAATCAACGTCACTATCATCTTTGAGAAGTTGTGGATAATACACGGTCTTCCAGAAGTCCTCTTCCTTATCCTCCCCCAAGTCCAGGCTTGACACATTTACTATCACATCATGTGTTCTATGATTTGAACCAATATGGATAAAGAAGTCGTCATGTTTTGGCTTTAACTCGTCCAACTTGTCGGTGGGGTTTATAGTGAACCAAGCACCGACCGACCAAAAAGTGTCATAACCTATAACCTATCTAAGAAATCTAGTGACATTCCTAAATTTTCAGCTTTCTCGGTGTAGACTTCACCTTTTTAGGTGCTCTCTTGGTGACCACTTTTCTCGGAGGTGGCTTCAACATTGTGTCCTCCGGAAATCCTAGTTCACGCAACTTTTCTTTCATGAAGACTTTCATCTTGTAAGGGCCCCTCTTAGACGTTCTTGAATGGTGTTCCATTCCTCCATAACGAAAAAATTGGCATCAACCTCTTCTCCAATTACACTTAACCTTCGCCATGAGGGTGTATTTCATCCAAAAGAATAAACAATTTTTTCTTTCTCTTCTCGGAAAGAATACAAGCACAAGGCAACCCGAACGTTGCCATTTGCACACAACCACAATCTTCTTTAGCAAAGCCGAATCTCCTAGAGCGTTGAAATTCTTCATTGATGAAACCCAAAGCGGCCTTAGAGACATACCCCTCCAACTCAAAGAATATATATATATATATATATTTGTATTTGTGTACCATGACGGTTATGCTCCTCCCAAAACTCCCTTGTATCTCACCTAATTGGTTTTTCAACATTTTGTCAATTTCATCCCAACATGATGCCAAATCTCCCACACTACTCCTCAAGTATCTTTTCAATTGTGCATGAGCCGATTCAAAAATGTTGGTGGTTCTACACCCTAGATGCAAGTATTTATTCGTCCATGCCCTCACAAAATGCTTCTTAAGGGGCAAAACTGTTTCCTCAACATATTTAACAAACAATGTAAACGGTCTGCACACCTCATCTTTGAATGTCAACCATGCAATTGCAAATGAATCCTCCGTAGGAGAGTTAACCACATCTCTCCAAGCCCTCACTATTTTCTTAACAAGCTCACACTACTTGTTATCATCCGCTTCCTTCGCATCTTTTCCAACAACTTTTGCTTTCGAAGGCTTGGCATTGACTTTACAATCCGTGATGCACCTAGATTTTACATTCTTCTCAATATGAAAATAGCAAAGTACATGGTCTGTTTTAGGGAGAACTTCGACAATGGCTTTCACCAAAGCGGGGTCCCTATCAGTGACAATCACCTTAGCATGTTGCATTTTGAGGTCAAAAGACCAACCAACATCTCAAGTGTCCAAATGAAGTTATTCTCTTTTTCAAAGGAAAGAAAGGCAAACACAACCGAATACGTCAATTTGGTAGAGGTGACACCAACAATATCAAATAACGGCATTCGGTAGGTATTGGTTTTGTAAGTGGAGTCCATGACTAAAACGGTGGGAAAAGTGTTAAGCATATCAATTGATGACAGATGAGCAAAGAATAAGTCTTCAAGAGTGGTTTCTTCGCTATTTTCTCTTGTGAATTAGACATATTGATGCTTCTCCAACTTTGAAATCAAGTATTGCAACTCCGTCTTGTCCTCTCTTTGCGCCTTGGGCCATGTACTTCGCGCATTATACACTTGCTTGATGAGTGTCACACTTTCTTTGTTTTTTTCCTTAAAATCCATGAGAATTTTCCTAGGCGCCGCCAAGCTCTTTGTCATGTCGATAACTCTTTGCTTCTCCTCCGCTTTTAGTAGACCCGCAAGAAGGTGGCCGAATAACTTTGGCGCCAAGTCATGGTTGTGAATTCCAGAAAGCATTGCAATCCACCAATCTTGTGTTTTTTCTTTCAAAGAAGCATTTCAACCTAAACAGACAATTACATTTCCTTGAGCCCATGCCTTCAAGCTTCGGTTTCTTCCTCGTCTTAGGTGGCTTGTATTCATCACTCCTTTCACATTGCATCGTCATGTATGACGTTATTGTACTAGATTTATCTATAGAAATAGTAAATCCGGCCCTAGCCCCTTGTCGATGAACCCAACCAAGTAATTCTTCTCGATCTGTCCATCTTTCAATTTTTGTAAAAAATGACCCGGTGTTTACTTCAATAACACGAACACCGGTAGGTACCGGTTTAGGCTTTTCTTCAAAGTTAACGATAGGTACCAGTTTTGCTTGGTTGTGAATAATGTGAGCTTGAAAAGGAATTTTCACTTTAAACTTCACATCATTTGTTGGTTTGACATGGTCGGATGCTACACCGGAACCTACGCCTACGCCGGAAGCTTTGTTTTTGCCCGGTTTCGGTTCAACGCCATCCTCCGCCACATTTTCAACCACATCACTCAATGTCTACTCAATAAAAAAATAACAAAGAATAAATAAATAAATAACTTGTGCCGTAAGCAAAGCAAGTAAAAAAAGTGACGCAAAAATTCAAAATATGGGCATCACAGTAACGTGAGTTAACTCACGCTAGTGTTATCTTCTGGCGTGAGATAACTCACGCAACACTTACAACTAGCGTGAGTTAACTCACGCTTAGCCCTATCGCCTATGATAAGTGCTCAAAAGTAACATATTTTATGTGTTAATCTAGGCATTTTAGTGACTTTTTCTGCAAGTTATCTAAGGAAAAGCTACCATTTGATTGTATTTGCACCATTTATGCTTTACATGCCTGATTCTACCCAATTTATGTAGGAAATGACAAGCAAGGACCAAGAAAGAAGCTTCTGAACCAAGGTAAGTTCGCTTAAGCGACCTCCTGTTCGCTTAAGCGAACAAATTCCAGGGAGCAACCAACCAGTTCGCTTTCAAGGACGCTTTCAAAACGCTCATGGGAAATCAGTTGTTCGCTTAAGCGAACCATTGGTCGCTTAAGCGTACACAATGTCGAGAACAAAATAAAGTTCACTCACAAGCATGCTTCATGTTCGCTTGAGCGAAGTTCATCAACTTCAGAGGATAAGGTCCCACGTGGTAGCTTCTAATTGGCCAATGGAGGATCTCTTGGCTGGTCGCTTAAGCGAACCATCACGAATTCTGCCCATATAAATAGTTTTATCTTCTCTTTCCATAAATCTTATCATTTTTGTAATACATTTTCTGGTTTATAGAGAGAGAATAGGGCATTTTCTAGAGAGAGAAACACAAAGCAAGGTAGTTAGGAGTATATTCAACCCAAGATTTGTTGAGACATCATGGATCTAGGCATTGAATCTTCCTCTTTTCTTCATCCTTTGCAAAGCTATCATAGACATATGTAGCTACATCTACCCTTGTGGGTTTTGAGGTATTCAAACAAGCTATTATGTAATTTCTTGATCTTTTAATATATGGTTCTAGCTTATTTATTCAATATTGTTGTTATTCTTGTATTTAATGCTTTATTGAGATTCAAAATGATATTGAAAAATACTTTTGGATTTAAAAAATAGAATAACAATCTATCTTAAGTTATCATTCTAGACATAGATGTTAATATTTGATAATCACTTTTAATCTAGAACTTTATGCTTTTGGGTCATTTAATCGGTTGGGAAATCGTCGATTAAACGATCCAATTGACTTTGTGTTTGTTTAAATGTTTGGGAAATCGACATTTAAACAATCCCTTAGAAATAACGATATCATTTGGACACGAATGATATTGTCGAGTGATTGTGATAATATCATTTAAAAAGCTAGAATCCGTTATTTGATCGAGAGATTGCAGCTGTTACGCTTGGTTGATGTCTCTGACCCCAAGCGAAATAGCCCTATCTCTTCTCGTTTTACTTTTATGTCAAATAGAACAATAGTTTTACACAAACAAATAATTAACGTGATGAATATTTTGAAAATGCTTATGAAATACGCAACTCCCTGCGGAAACGATCCTATTATACTTACATGTAAATAGTTTTATGACATGTAAAAATCTTACATCAAAATGGCGCCGCTGCCGGGGAGTAGCGAGATAATATCATAAGTATTCAAACAATTTTGTCATTTTAAGCAATTTTGCACAAAATTCTTTCTTGTAAAAAAATGACCTGGTGTTTACTTCAATAACACGAACACCGGTAGGTACTGGTTTAGGCTTTTCTTCAAAGTTACTGGTAGGTACCGATTTTGCTTGGTTTTGAACAATGTGAGCTTGAAAAGGAATTTTCACTTTAAACTTCACATCATTGGTTGGTTTGACATGGTCAGATGCTACGCCGGAACCTACGCCTACGCCGGAAGCTTTGCCGGAAGCTTTGTTTTTGCCCGGTTTCGGTTCAACGCCATCCTCCGCCACTTTTTCAACCACGTCACTCAATGTCTACTCAATAAAAAATAACAAAGAAAAAATAAATAAATAACTTGTGCCGCAAGCAAAGCAAGTAAAAAAAGTGACGCAAAAATTCAAAATCTGGGCATCACAGTAGCCTGAGTTAACTCACGCTAGTGTTATCTTCTGACGTGAGATAACTCACGCAACAGTTACAACTAGCGTGAGTTAACTCACGCTCAGCCCTATTGCCTACTGAAAAAAAATGACGTAAGTTGCAAAAAACCAGGAAAAAAGGATGAGTTTTGACGGTACATTACCTGTTCTTTGATGTTTGATGAGCGTAGAAACTTGCTTCCTGACGATTTGCAATGAAGATTTTGACACAAAAATTCGCACTTTTTGGGTTTTTGGAGGTGGAGGGAAAGAAAAAATGGAGCTGTGTGGTTGCCTGCTGGGTTTTGATCGAAAATAGTACCCAACGTGAGTTAACTCACGTAGCGTGAGTTAAGTCACGTAAGGGCAAAACCGTTTTCTCACTTGGGAATGAGAGAAACCGTTTAGGTAAAGAGCAGAACTCTGACCAGAATAATCAAGATGGGTTGCATCCCTCAAAACATGAGATTTTTGTATGACCAATCAATTTGAATATGGTTATCCAAATGTGAGAAGAGACCACGGCGCATGAGTATTCAATTACATGAATATTTTACAAATTGAGTTTAAGTTGTGTCAATCATCATATTAAAATTTAGGTTGAGCTTAAGCTTACAAAATCGAGTTGTAGAGTGAGGATTGCACTTTTATCAATTTTATTTAATGTGAGATTTTTAACACATCAAATAACTTTCGTATGTTTATCAAGGTAAGTGTATGTTGAAGATATAACAATAGAATAACGATAAATAAAAAGAATAGTTGTTGATAATTGTAACTAATTATTTGATAAAGACATTCAAGCAATGGTCAAACAAAACTAAAGAGACCATTGATCATAGATTAGTGTCATTCAGTGAACGATTACCAAAAGACAAAAATAAAAAAATAGCATAATATTAATATGATCGATTGCTGCCATAAGGAGTTAAAAAAGCGTAGCGTGATCAACCTTCACGAATTCTAAGTCCCGACACTTGAGATCATTAATTCACCGGAACTCACGGCAGCGACCACCGCATGTATCTTAGTTCTTACAATATTCAATCACCTTCGCCAACATCTTGCTCGTCACGTTTGGAATAGGAAGTCCGTTGTCGGCACAATCTTTCTCTATCATGCACATGATCCTTTGGAATTCAAGTGCCACTGCCTCATCAACCTCAAAGGTTTCTCCATCGGAACTCTTCAGAGTGACTGTCTTCTTGGTTATTGAAGACATGGTGATCGGGAAAGGTGTGAAATCGCTAACTCTTAACTTTTTTCCTAATGAAGTTTGTGAGCTTGAATCTTTGAACCCCGTTTCTCTTATTTATAGGCGTTTTATATGTATACATATTTTTTAAGAAGATATATCTTAGATTCCGTAAAAAAATATAACATACTAAACAAAAAAAAAGATTTAAGATATAGTTCAGATATAAAAAAAACAAAGGGGTACAAAGAATAATTTTTTAATCTATATTATTTAAAAGTAACTCAGTATTGTAATACTAAAATATATTAGTTTTTTTGGCAAAAAAAAAAGATATATTAGTTTTTTTAATTAATATAATCTAATTTTTAATTGATTATTTCCTCGGGTAAAAAATTGATAATTGATTCTTGGTCAACAAGTATCAACATAACAAAAACATCAGTGGCAACGTTTTTGGTAATAATGGCAATATCTATATATCCTGAGGGAAATTATCCCGAAATCATCCAGAAAAAGCAATCAACCAATCACAATTCAGTGCTGGGCGGAATTCATGGGAGGGTGGTGGGAAACATGGGAATCCAACAAATAAGTGTACAATGAAAAAACGCCATGTGTATCAGGAATGGTTCGCTATACATAAATTCGCTATCTACAACATTTTCCTTTATCTTATATCAATCAATATAAGGTGTTTTTAAGAAATTCAGATATAGACATGAATATGTAGGCAAAATTATACTAGATATCTTTTAACTTATTTAGTTGTACCACATATATTTGTTTTGTCTTTGCTTCTTGCATTTTATTTTTCATGTTGGTGTATTTTAATTCTCATGTTGAACATCTTTTAAATTTGGGTGGTAACATTAGATTTGTATAAGATTTCAATCTATGTGCTTATATATAAATAAATATGGGTGCTTGTATGTCTATGTGAAAGCACTAAAAATTTCTCTTTACACACCAACGTTCACATAACTATGAGCTTTCTTCTCTCTTTTTTTTAAAAAACAATAAACTAGTATAGGCCCAAGAGAAATTGATTACAGGTTGACCCAAATAAATTCAACACTGATGGAACAAAAGGGTAGGAGCCGTGAATCATCAATCAAAAGGAAGACAAAAAGAATTTTTCATCTACGATCAAGTGGCTGCACATTAAGATGGCTCTTTCCAACAAGTAGCTAAACTACATCACATGAGAAGAGAAAAGGAACAGAGGCGGCACAATGAAGAAGAGAAAAAGTTGTTTTGTTTTATACGGCAAGGAGAAACAAAGGGAGGTGATAATCCTTAGTGATTAAGGGAATGAATTTGTCCTTTTCCAAACACAAGTGGGCTGTACACAATCATGAAGAAAACAAAGCAAGCAGCTGAGAATTGAAGACTCACATGCAAAGAAAAAGAGGATTTGGGGTTTAATTGAGAAAAGAAGATGGCGATAGAAAGAAGAAAACCTTACGGTGAAGCACTTTTGGGGCGGTGAAATTGAATTCATGAGGTCTATATAAAGCATTGCAAATCAACAAGGAGGGGGATAGACTTCACTCACTACACATACACTACATGCAACAAAGAGAAGAAAAATTCAGAATTGAAGACCAGGAGTAGCTACAGAAAAGAGTTTTGGGGATAGAAATTGAAGATTCAAGTCTTGGAGCAAGAATTTTCCTTCCTTTTAGGGTTATTTCTTACTCTTAATTTCATGAATTCTATCTCTATTTTAGTGTTATTTTTTATTATGGATAGCTAAATTAGTTTCTAGGGTCTTGGGTGAATCTTGTATGTTGAGATACCTTGTCATGTTCTAGTTTATTAATTATAATTTCTGTTTTTATTCCAATCAAATTGTTATATTGATTTTATCACATGATTAGGAATAATCAAACCTTTGCATGTTAACAATCAGTTAATTGATCAGCGATCGTACTGCAGTTAATTGGTGGACCTATAGGACAATTGAAAGTTGAGACTAGAATTATTGCATGATCAAACTTTAGTTTTAGTCCTCCAATCATTCAACCTTTTTACACTTGATGCTTTTCTTGAATTTGAACTCTTTGCATGATCAAACAAAGTGTTAATTTAGGAAAAAGAATATTAATCACGAATGACCAAACGGATTAATAGTTTTAGTAAAGGGATTGGTTATTAAATAAAAATAGGATTTTAATTGCAACTAGACACAAAGGAATCGAAATTTGCAAGTGAAACCGCGACCCTAGACCTCTCTCTATTGATTTACAACTCTGTGTTTTTTTATCCTTCTTCATCATTACTTTTTTTATTTAGTTACCGAAACCATTTTACTACTTCTTCGTCTAAATAATAAATAATCTCAATTAGTTTGGTACTTGTTAATTAATCTCTGTGGATAGGATAATCTTTTATACTACTTCTGCGATAGAGTACACTTGCTCTAAGTGTGTTTTTAGCGCAACAATATGATGCATGCTTTTTTCTTTCTTTCTTTGGGTGGTTTTGCATCGTTATTTATTAAGTGCAATATTGATGTATCAATATATGATTAACTTCATTATTCTCTCCGTCCCTTAATGAACGAGTCTTTTGTAAAAAAGATATTGTTTTAAAATAACTGACTCATTTTACTTTTCAATGTAATATTTATTACTTTTTTTCAATTATAACTCTAATTAATACTACTTTCATCACTCACAATTCAATATATTCTATTTTGCATTTATGATAATAGTAAATGTACCAATATTTGACAAGAGCACTTAAAACCATTTGTCTCTCTTCTTTACTAATACATTTTTCTTAAGAGTAATGCTATTATATACGACAAATTCCACATACAACCGCACGACTAGTTACGTGGCTTCATCTTGTTTGTTTACATTAAATTTTAATTAAAATAATTTTTAAAAACTGAAATAGGTTTTTAGCAAAATGCATGTCGTGGGTATTTTACGACAATCATTGTCGTGCCATACAATGTTTTTCTTTTCTTAAACAGTGTGAAATAAGCATAAGGTTCACTTAAATTGGGATGGAGGGAGTACCATCTATGTTAAAAAAAATTTATGCTACCTATAATTTGTTGTTGAGTATTTTTGTTGGTTTGTAATGGTTAAATAATCTCTAAGACTTTGTGTTTTGTAGCGGGGTTTTAGGTGGTTATGAGTGGTAACCCAATAAGGCCATAAATAGAGGATCTAGGTGACACACAATCTAAAAAGAGCGATGTAGTATATCACAACTTACATTTTTTAATGAGCTAAACATCTAGGACTATTAAGAGGCCCATTTTCCAAACATTACATTAGGAAACAAAGGAAAATGAATAGAAATGAATTGTTATTGATAATAGAGTGATTACCGATTGACTTTTAGCAAGTGTACTAAAAATATATCGAAGTAATAACATTTATAAGTTCGTATTCTCATGGACTGTTTTAATTTCTACTCGGCAAAAGCGTTAAAATAAAAGATTTAACAAATAGCGGGTATGTAGAGCATATATTTGATTGAGTTCAACAACAAATAAAAATAAAAATAAAAATAAATGGTTTTGGAAAATATAGAGATAAAAAGTGATCAAGTCTTTCAAATCAATTAATTATCGCTGTTTGGTAAATTGCACCCAGTCTCTACAATTATTCTCCTAGACTCACGACAAATTAACAAAATAGTTTTGATCAATTCCTTGACTCAGAACACACTTCTAAAGCTACAACACCCTAATCCCTTGGGTGAGTTCGTAACCGTTGAAGGAAGGCTTTATGAACGTGAATTATTAGATCCAATTCAATAGTTAGGGTCAGTAGTCAATTGATATTTGAATTCAGATTATATGTGATCAGTATACACAAAGCATCAAGAGCAAACAATTCTGAATAAAACTAGGATTATAATTGTATTGAAAAGAGTTTATACAATCACATGGTTCAAACAACTCAAATTAAAATCATCTCAGACATAATCAAGGAAATTTAGCTAGAAATGATCAAAGAAATAAACAACATAATAAAAGAAAATAAATCGATAGAGTTCCGTCGTTGCTCCTCAATTTAATTCAAATAGCTGCTGTTGAATTCCCATGTGCCGTGATGCTACTTCCGTCACTGTGCGCAGCCTTTTTCTTTTCTCCCCAAAACATGATGCGTGCTAGCTACTTCTCCAAAACCGTGATTCCTGTACAAGGAAAAGCTCTCCTCTGATGTGTGTCTCTCTACCCTTTTATATTAGCTCCTCAAACCTATTTTTCCTCCCAAATTAACATTGTGCAGCAAGTTACCTTTTCTTTTTTTCTTGGTTCAACGTCATGAAAGAAAGCCCAATTATATTGGTTTTAATTCCTGCACCCTCATGCAACATTGTGTGGTCTTTTTTCTTTTGTTTCAACTTGTTATCATTTTTCTTGGCCAATCACATTCATTGTAAAACCATGCTTTTGTTTCATTCTCTTTACTAGTCATTAATTGACCAATAATAATAATATGTCTCAATAAATCAAAAACGACAATTTATTTAAAATGACTCTAAATTAAGTACTAAACTAATAAGAATAAAATAAAAAATTAACTAAAAAGACTCTAAAAATAGTGAATGACTGTCATCAATTACATAAGATATATATACAAATATCTAAGTGTATGATAAGCTACTATGTCCAAACATTAGAGAATAAGAACCCTAATAGCAGTAACTTGTGCAACAAGCAATAGTAAACTGAGTGATGTGATTACTATATTCATCATTGTGTAATATTACCCATCAATGAATTCCACATGTAAGAGCTTAAAATCAACAAAAATGGAGAAATGAGATTTTGGTTGAAAAGTGTGAAATTTTGGCAGCAAGATAGGAGAAAAAAAGGGAAGAACACAACTTACATCTTGTTCCTTTTTGCTTAAATTGAAGGATTTGGATGGGAGAATGGAGTGGGGGAGTTTTAAGGATCAAGAATGGAGGATTTGGAGTTAGGGCTCTTGGCTTGGCTACAGATTTATTTCTTCTACAAATCTGTCCAAATATCACGAAAATGCCACTCATCATCCAAATATTTACCATTTTGCTACGAGTAGTAAACATGTCCAAAGTGTCCTTGCTTCTTGCTTGAAGTGACTAAATTAACCCTTCTTAGCTGCACCAACTTAATTTTCTACCCTTAAATAATTATTTTTATAGCTCCCGTAAAATGGATTAAAACCAACACATTCTAAGTTGACCTAGTAGCACTCAGAAATTAAGGTAAAAATGTGAAGAAACAGTAATATAGTTGGGCTTCCCAAAGTATATAAACTTGTTGTAAAGTCTATTTTATTTATATTTTAGAACTATTTATACAAATTTATAATCTTAATCAATAACTAATTTTTCACAAATAGAACTTAACTCACAATAATGATTAAAAAAAATCACTTCTTAAAAAAAAATCTAGAACAAACAAACAAAGTGAGTTGTGAGCATGAGTATCAATAATAGCTTTTCTATTATGAAATTTCTAATGACAAACACAAAACCTAAAAAGTTAATCAAACAATGCCAAAGACAATATCAACTAAACAATTTTCACCTTACCCTCTTAACATCCTTTGAATCAAGATTAGCTTCCTTTTCGTACCCTTCAATTATAAATCGGTATTTAGACGAGATAAGAAGATAGAAGGATTGTGAAATCTTAAAAGATTTGGTTTGGAAATGGAAGAAAGACTGAAAACATATGGAGTAAAGTAAAAAGCGTTTGGTATCTTGGAATCCCAATTTCTTCTTTATTACTCCATTAGGTTCAGTGACATGGAAGCTTAATGACTCTTGGATTGATACATGAAAGGTCGATAACCCATACTATAACTTTTGTATTTCTTTGGAAACCATATTTTTGTCATTAATTTTTAAACTAAGTTCCATCGCATGTCCATTGACCCATAGAAAAATTAAATAAGCCCATGTGAATGGTAAGAGTACACATTTCTGCCTTTTATTTTTCAACTCTGAGTTCTATTTTTATTGCTGTCAGTTTTATAATTTGCCAAAATAACAGACTCTTATAATCATTTGGTACCTTCCAAGATTATAGCCGATGATGACATATTTGCAAAGTAGATATTTCTCATCCTACATTGCTGCTAGCTTAAATATTTACATTAACAACGGTAAAGTTGCAAAATTTATCATTTTATCGACAAATTCGTTGGTGTATGCTGCATGTTATTAAATTAAAATCCTATCATTTAATTCAGTATAAGCTTAAAATAAAAATTAAAAACATGCATGATAGCTGTTAAATAGTGCAGAAGATGAAGACTCCAACCCTTGATACTCAGTTAGGGAAAACGCCAAATCAAAATAGCAGAAATTATCAAATTTGTGCAAATGATTTAACTCCAATGTCTTTAATGAAACAAACTCAAGAATTTCACTATCTACACTTGCATATTTGTCATTTAATAATACAATGCCTTCCAGAAAACTAAATCCAACGACACATGGATCTCCACAATTGGTGACTTTTATGATGGTGAACATTCCAAATGAATTAGGCGCAAGTGGACCATGACATATCTCCTCCAACTGCGTAGCACCGTAAATTTCCAACTCTTTCAAGATGGAATAGGAAACCTGGCCCAAATGTCTCTATAGAGTCAACTATGTGTTTTCAGCAAATGAAATTGTTCACCATTGAATTCATGAACATTCTGAATGTTAATTCCGCAAGTAAAATTAAGTTACAAGATCTTTTTAGTAGTTCCTCCAAATGTACATTGGTTTGATTGAGTGTCAATTTCGCTTTCACACAAATTGCTGTATTCTTTTTAGCCAAATGTCAAGGTATTTCAGGTTAAGGGACCGAGGGAGTTCTCCGATGTTTACATGGAAAGCTTGATCAAGAATCTGATAATGCACGAAAATGATGAAAATCCGGAAGTTGGATTGATGGTATGCCTGGATTTTGGATTGGAGGAAGTGTGATCAGAGTAAAGTTTATCTCTCTCGTATGAAGGTAGCCGAATGATTCCTGAAAACAGGAAAGCTTTTCAGCAAATGCATATTTGGTTGTCTGTGGTTTTGTTTCAGTTATCAACATTTTCTTGTCTTGAAAGATAATGCTGTTGTTTGTAATTTTTAAGAACCCTTTAGTGCTTGTAAGATTAGATGAGCACTTTATTTGTCTGTATGTTCAGGTCTCTTGGGAAAAAGGGATTCATGTGTTCATTGTTCACAACAGACTGCATACATTATAACTTCAAAATGCAAAACTTGTGTAAAATAGATTTGCAGAAAACCATCAATTTAGTTCCACTCTATCTTCTATTTAGTTCATAAACTATTTGAAAATAATAAATAGTCTTTAAACTGTATGAAATCTGTGAAATTAGTCTCTAAACTATATGAAATATGTCTACTAATCCCTAGTATATCTTGTCAATATATAACAACAATGTACATTTACTACCTAATATAATCCCTATCAAGTATTGATATATTTACTATTACTATAAATGTAAAGTGAAATATATTGAGCTGGAAAAGGTACATGAATTATTTAGGAGTGTCCACAATCCATTTACACGACCTATTGATAGCGCCAATTATAACATAAACATTAACTCTCCAAATGAACAATTCTCATAGTATTTGTTCCATCCCCAACTCTTGCAAGTAAACTAGCAGTACTAATTAAAAAGGTAGGTTGCACTTTTATATGATTTATATTAAATAGAATTTGTCTAATGTGCATAAATTATACATGTACAAGTATGTTTTCCATTAATGGATCAATAAGACTCATCATATCATAGCTCTCAAGTACAAAATTATTTATCCCACTTGATATAATGGTGGTAATACATTTGTGCCCAGTGCAAGATTTATCCCACTTGTACCCCATTGAATTCTCATAGATAATTATTTTGCAAAAAGAAAAATGCATTTGATATCATAGCTCTCAAGTACAAAATTATTGAATTACATTACCATCCCCACTTAAAATGAGTATTCCGAAAACTTATCTTTCCACGTAAGGAAAGAAAAACAAGAAAAGAGCACAAACTAAAAATGGTATACAAAGGACAAAATACTGTTTCTTCCTTAAGTGTCCACATCAATTGCCATTCCTCCTCCTCTGAAGCAGAGGTAGTTGCTGGAGCTGCAGGCCAAGCAAACTGTGTTGCAGTTGACTTTGATGTGCCTGCAAATGGACCCCTTTGTTTGAGCAGCAACACTAGAGTCTACTTTCCATAGCAGAAGCTCTAAGAGGTGATGCTTGCTGCACCTCCACATCTAGACAAGCTGCCTTTAAACCTTGCCGGCACCCATCAACAGACCTTACACACTCAACTGCGAATGGGAGATTGAGAGCAAACAATTCCAGCTTTCTTGTTCTTGGACTTGTCCTCTCCAACAAAGGATACATCTGAAAGATTTAAATTCAAATACTCAAATGCTAGAATAATATTACCAAGCTTAATTAAACTATTTGCAAGATGGATCATGCAAGGTTAAGAATCACAAATGTGGAGAGCTAAAGTGAAAAAGATAACACACACACACACACACAAACAAACATGTGAGTGGCTTTTAGTAAGTTTGTTTTGTCTTGGCCGGGCTTATTACAATGTAACACAATTATTATTTTTTTGGATAAAGATGAAACCGGATTATAGAGAATACGATAGAAAACCTTGAAACCAGAATTATAGATACACCTTCAATGACTACTGTTAACTATGTTTTTCAAAGTTAGACAAAGCATTGAGGGGCATAATTAACTATAAAAACCTGGGTGGATAGCATCAGGGTCAATGTTTATGTTTACTTCAAGACCACCCTTCAATCCAACAAGACAATGTTCCTTGCAGTGATTGAGCCAATGGCCCGTACGTTCAGTTATAATTATTCGGTGAAATTAATTTGTTTTCACCAAAATGATCTCCTCAACATGTTTATATCCCCAAAGTTCTAAGCTGCAGAGAACAATATGGTGTACATGCAAGCCAAATAAATTAGCATATGACCAAACCTATGTGTAAATACCATTCTCGTTCAAGTTCCATCACATGTCCATTGACCCGTAGAAAAATAAGACAATGAGTTTGCAGAGAAAGACATTAAGAGTGTGCATTTCATCATCAGTCATTGTTCCATAAGGCAGCTCCATGTGAATGTCCCATTGTCGATCCACTGTGGTTCCCCAAGTTCCACTTCAGAGCTATATTCAGCATGCTAAGGCTTTAATTGTTTGGAAAAAGGAGCGCCCATCATTAAGAGAAAGACTCGTAGAGAACGCGCTTGCATATCTATAAAAGGACTCAAAAACAAAAAGAGAGCATAGCTCAAACTTGTGACAAACATAACCAAATGGATAAAAAAGTCAACATAAGTAAAATTCCAGAGGTAAAAACCATACCATCATGTCGGCAAGTATCAAGAAAAAAGCAGTCTCCTAAATTAATGTCAGTATGAAGAGAAATGATTCGTCTAAAATGAACCTGCCGAGAAAAAGATCACAAATGCACATCAAGAAAAGCTAAAAAAAAAAATGACCATACCAATTTTCAAAGTTTGATTAATTGAAAACCACTTGTCTTAGTATGCCAGCTCAAGCCAATACATAGTAAATAAGTTAGAAATGAAATTAGAGAAACAAAATATTGTTGTCATTCAGTTATCACATGCTACAAGGGAACCGGTCTTGCATCGACAACCTTTCTTCGTCAGTCAGTCACAGCATTGCCTCACTTGAGAACCATTTTAGTTTTGAACTAAAAGAACACATTGTAAACAAGCGGAATTAGATTAAAATATATAAATGTCATTGTGTACTAAAATCTACGAATAATCACAGGTGAAATTTGAGTGTATGGCCTATTAAAGTAAACAGTCTTCCTTGCAGTCAGTCGGATGAATTAAATCCAAAATGTTCCTCACCAGTTTTAGATTTTTGCATCTTCCTAAACAATTTTTTATTCAATAAAGCCTCAAGATCCGTCATATGTTTTGGTTTCTGCGGCATTGCATTAATACAACTCACCGATGCATTTGGCCCCAATGGGAGTCTATTACAATCAATGTAATAACTGAATGTAATTCAGAAATTCTCCCTTATATTTTCATTCAATTCTCTTTTTCTTATTGTTTTTCGACTGTGTTAGTTAGTTGAGCTCCATCAGATTCACTTCTGATTATGTTGGGATAGATATTTTTTATGCCTCATTTTGGGATGTCATAACACGTGATTATTGAAAAACTATGAATATATTTTTAAATTGACATTTTTAACAATTCCTTTTTCTATTCCCATTGGAACTGCTTTAATAATCTCAATGGTTTGATTTAGTCTTACAAATATTGTGATGATTGTATGAATTTTAACTTGTTGCCACAGTCAAGGTCGGTCAACCTTCCTGCCATTTATTTTTCAACTCCGAGTTCTATTTTTATTAAAGAGAAGGTTGTGTGAAATTTCCAAAATACCCATGCCACATAGGGGGTGTATATAGGGGTGTACATGAAATGGTGTCTATGAATCATTTCCCTTATTTTATATATCAATTAATATAAGGTGTTTTTAAGAAGTTCACATATACACATGATTATGTAGGCAAAATTACACTAGATATCTTTTAACTTATTTAGTTGTACCACATATATTTGTTTTGACTTTGCTTCTAGCATTTTATTTTTCATGTTGGTATATTTTAATTCTCATGAACATCTTTTAAATTTGGATTGTAACATTACTCCTAATTTCTATTTGGTGTGCAATATGTTTTTATTTATGATTATGCATCTTTTTCTATTGAATGCATTCCAAATCAATTGCCAGTGCATTTTATAGCATGTAGTGTTTATTACTTGATATTTCTCACTTGTGGTTTTTCTCTTTTTGATGTTGTCGAGTGAGTAGAATCTGGTATTGAAGATTTGTAAAGTTGGTGTTACTCAACGCACATGTACAGGAGGAGCTTCAAAATCAAATTCACTAAAGTATATTTGGTTTTGCCATCATATAAAACGGGAGAATACAAGTGCATTTCTCTTTTGTAGTGTTTTGCATGATGTCAAATCTAGAAAAGATAGGTTAAGTTAGATTTGATGTATATTGGAGGGATCTCCACACTTGCATACTTGTCATTAAATAATACAATGACTTCGAGAGCACTACATCCTCCTAAGCAGCAACCTCATCAATGACCTCCCGCTTTGGTGGCCTCGGCACTGAAACCTCCATGTCTGGAAGAATCATTGTGGATGAGAGATGACACTATACCATTTCATGTATCCCTCTACGGCCTCCACACCATGCAGTGCACGGTGACCCAACTGCTGAGGTATCAGAGCATAATCAAGCGCACACTGAAAGCGGAGGGTGATATCACCTAAGCGGAGAGGGAGAAAGTTAAAGTGAAACTGTAAAATAGGAGGATGAACTTCCTTTTATACATCTAAGTTGTCCGGATTACGTAATTCGAAATGTATTTCGCATTTTTCCGGATTACCTAATCCAAAGGGCATGTTGGTCATTTTTGCATGGCGCGTGAGTATGACATAGGGTGGGAAAGGTAATAGTCAACATATTTTTTCTCAAATCCCAATTGAATAAAAATCTTATATTTAGCCCAATTTAAGTTTTTTATCATTTATTTAGCAGAAATTTATTGTTTTGCTTTGTTTTCAATTTGCTGGGATTTCGTTATTCCACCGAATAAAAAGTTTTTTTTAATTACACTATATGATATTTTATTCTATCATCATATGTCTCTATTATGTCCATTCTTTACAATTGTCTCTCTTATGTTGATCCTCCAAAGAGATTAATTAAAGAGAAATTCTTGCATGGTCTTGTCCTTAACACGTCATCCTTGAGGCATCCAATCAAATAATTTCTATTAATTAATTAATTAATAAAATAAAAAAATTAAATAGATATTCTGGGAAAATTAAATAGAAATTATTTGATTGGATATGCTCAAGGATGATGTGTTAAGAGAAAGACCGTGTAAAAATTTCTCTTAATTAAACTATAAAACGTGTAAAACAAAAAGTTTGACCAACAATATTACTTCACACACCACTTCACTCAAATAAGAAAAACAACCTTCTTCAAATGGGAATTTACTCCAAATCAGTATTAATAATTTCTTTGTATCTCATCATTGTAATATAATACATGCTTAATTAACACAATAACACCGATGCTAATATTAGATTTTTGACCGACTAACTCTTATTAAATGTTTTATGATAGTCATATTGTTTCTCTTCCTGCTTAGCGCAACTCATTGCACGTATAATGGACTTCAATAAACGCAATATGGGACATTACAGCAAAGAAAAGAAACAAAATAGCTAAGCATAAATTGTATGTGGGGATTTGACCCAAAAAAGTTGCATGTGGGAACATGTGAGGAAATCTCTATATAAGCAACATACCCCATTAGCATTTTCATCAAATTTGAGCTTTGGAAATTCTCTTCTTCCATCATATCACATTTAACTAACGTATCTAAAACAAGGTTCAATTGAAAGCTGAAACCCAAAATGGCACAAAAACTCATTCTCGCATCACTAGTCATTTTCCTTTCACTCCTCTTTGAATCCACCCTAGCCAAACATAACTCTCATACAATGAGCTACATAGAGTCTTCTTGCAATGGTACCCTCTACCCTGATCTATGCATTCGTTGCCTTAACAAGTTTTCCAAATCAACCATAAATGGTCCTCAACACTTAGCAAATGTTGCCTTATCCGTGAGCCTCTCTAGAGCATTGCAAACAAGAGGATACCTTTTGAATGTGGCCAAGGAACTCAAAGCTATTGATCACAACAACAAAAGGATGTTCCTAACCGTGCAAGATTGTGTGAATCAAATCAATGATAGTGTTGATCAACTTAGCCAAGCCATCAAAGAACTAAAAAGGTTGAACAAATTTAACACCATCATCAATGATAAAGTGTTGTGGCACATAAGTAACGTTGAGACATGGGTGAGCACGGCCTTAACTGATGCTAGTAGTTGTGTACAATCATTCCCTGGTCATAGGATGAGCAAAAGAGTTGCGACGATTAAGGTGAAGGCGAAGAATGTTGCAGAAGTAACTAGTAATGCACTTGCTTTGTTTCATAGTTATGCTACTAGGTATCGACAAGCAGCAGCTAGAACCTCCAAGAAGCCATGAAAAACTTCAATCATACTTTTTTTATCACCCTTTGTTTGTCCATGTATATGATACGTGTTTTTTCTTTGGGTGGTTTTACATAGTTCTGATTAATTTTATTATTATTTATGTTGATAAATATTTATCCTCTCAAAAAAACAATGTTAATAAATACTTATGCTTGTTTAATTTTATTATTCAGTAATTTTCATTCGTTGGTAAATGAAAAAAATATTATTCCTAGTACTTCTTAGCCACTTTAATTTGAAGAAGTTTAAAATAAAAGAAAATAAATCGTAATATAAAAACTTCTCGTATGTTAA
>Ga0228710_1004387_pt1 | contig 22304 bp, 10 predicted proteins | sample MedpolnodulmetaG_FD_177995 | JGI IMG/M metagenome (GOLD analysis project Ga0228710, IMG submission 177995) | Root nodule microbial communities from Medicago polymorpha collected in Santa Monica, California, United States - pink nodules | ecosystem: Host-associated > Plants > Roots > Nodule...
ATGATTTGCAAACACATTTGCATTTCAACAACTCTCTTGCAGGCAACCTTGAGAGAATGTTGGATGCCAATTCTTGTGGCAAATTCTCCATGCTTATTACCATCTCCTTTTTTGGTCTTTGAACTCTTAACAATGCTAATTTAGAAAACAGAATCAACTTGATTGCTAAATATGAAAGAAAGCTAAAAAGCAAAAAGAAAGCATGATTAATTGTTGTTGGCCTTTCAACTTTTGGGGTATTCAAAGGATTTTTGAATTGCTTTGGTTGTGATAAAGATTGTGTGCATATTTGTAAAAAAGAATCAGAAATACTTATAGATAAGTTTCCCAACATGTTATCCTTACCAACTACTATCATCTACATTGATAGTGACTTGGTCATTATTGTGTAGTTGGCATGTTTCACTTTTTGACCTTAAAATCTTCTATTTAAGTTTGCAGAAAAATCCAAATATAATACGACTTCTCCTAAAATATAAGACTCTATTGTGTGTTTCACTTTTTTACATTGAAATCTTTTATTTAAGGGTCTTGCTAATCAAAGTCCTAAGCGCAATGGTTAATGAATCCATTAGTAGAAATTTTGTCTTGAAAATGCAAGTTTTTACCTTTGTATTTGTTGGTCTATATAGCCAATAAGGTTGCGCGCTAGAGGGGGTGAATAGTGGTTTGAAATTTTTTACGGAGTTTTAGTGAAAACGTTTTGAAATGTTTTGACTAGTTGAAATTATGCTTAGACACTCACAAACAATCACAAAAAGTTTAGACTATATACTAATAAGATTAACAATAGAATTGAGAGATTCACAAGATAAATCTTATTATAATCAAATTATTTTATAATTAAATATTAATAATTCTTGAACAATTTGCAAAACTAGACAATTTCAAATCCAAACCTATAAGAAAATATAACAAGCTATCAATCAAAAACACAATGCATATTCAATTGATAAATTATACAGGAATTGAAACTAATTGATCCAAATAAAATAGTGAAAACCTAATTCAAGGAATTAGATAAATTTTTATCAAATAGTTTTGACATATACAACTATGAAAACTAAAGAGAACAAGGAAAATAGAACGACACCAAGATTTTTATAGTAGTTCATCTTAGAAATCGTGGTTGGGCCTAACATAACCTCACAAAACTGGCTTGTGAGGTGAGGATTGCCCCACTTATAAACACTTTGTCAGTCCATCTGATCTTATCCGATGTGAGACTCTTAACACACACCCTCACGCCAGGACTGGACATCTGGAGCGTGGACATAAATAGTGGGTGGCCCACTAACGGAAACCTGATAGCATGTGGCCCAGCGGATCATGGGGGAGGCTCTGATACCATATTAGAAACCGTGGTTGGGCCTAACACAATCCCACAAAACCGGCTTGTGAGGTGAGGATTTCCCCCACTTATAAACACTTTTTCAGACCATCTCTTATCCGATGTGGGACTCTTAACTTAATCTAGATGAGTAGTGGTAACAAGGATGATGTTGTCCACATAAAGAAGGATGTATGCCATGTCAGAGTGTTGTCGATATATGAAGAGAGAGTGGTCTAATGTGCTATGTTGAAACCAAATGGTAGTTACATAGACAACAAAGCGTTTAGTACCATGCTTTCGGCGCTTGCTTGAGACCATAAAGTGACTTCTCGAACGACAAACATAATCTGGATGGTGAGAGTCACGAAATCCGCAATGCAATCTGAATTTGATGAACTTATTAGAAATAAGACGTGAGATTTAGTTCCTCGTCTTGGTGATGCTAACCTTATTCGATGTATGTGGATTTTTAAACATAGGAAAATTTGGATGGCTCATTTGAGTGCTATAGGGCTCGTCTTGTAGGTGATGGCAGGTCATAGGTTGCAGGTGTGGATTGTGATGAGACTTTCAGCCCGGTGGTCAAACCCACTACCATTAGAACAGTACTCACCATTGCTCTCTCTAAATCCTGGCCCATTCATCAACTGGATGTCCTAAATGCCTTTTTACATTGTGATCTTCATGAGACTGTTTACATGCATCAACCATTGGGTTTTCGCGACTCTCACCATCCAAATTATGTTTGTCGTTTGAAGAAGTCACTTTATGGTCTCAAGCAAGCGCCTAAAGCATGGTACCAACACTTTGCTGACTATGTAACTACCATTGGGTTTCGACATAGCACATCAGACCACTCTCTCTTCATATGTGAACGACATCATCCTCATTACCTCTACTCATGAGCTTCGCAAATCAATTATGTAACTGTTAACAGTTCACCCTTTCTTCCTCGCTTCGGGCTACATCTATTCTTCTTGGTGAAAAACGCCTCCACCAAGGCCATCCACTAATAGTAACAATGTTGAATACACATGTGATTACAAGAGTTCCTTGAAACTATCCTAGTTCTTCAACCCATATGTAAGCACTCCCCCAAACTTCAAATAACCTTTTAATTTTGTGCTTCTTGATGTCTTCAAATCCTCAATCACCCGTGCAACCCTTCGAACTCTTCACTCAAGTTCTTTGATGATACGTCCGAAAAATGGATCCCCTTGAACACAAGAACAATTAGAAAGAACCCCAAAGACCTTTGGAGGTGGTATGAGATTATTCACTTCACTTTGGAACCTTGATTAAGTCCAACCAATTTCCTTGAAAGAACCAACTTACAATCCCTATTAGCACCCTAGCAAATCATATGACTCAAAGCAGAAAGTGATTCTAAGAAAAAGTGTTTAGTCTTGAAGAATTTATGAACAATGAGTTTTTGAGACCTAGAGAGAATAAATGCAAATGATTCAATAATTTTGGTGTTATGAGGAAGTGAGTATATATAGAAAGGGGAGGCAAGTGCAAAATTTTGGCAAAAAACAACATAATGAAAAGATTCACTAAATGTATGAATCGATTCAAATAGCAAAAATGCAAGCCAAAGACTTATGAAGATTGATGCGATTCAATATAAATTTGAATCGATTCAAGTGAGCCAAGGATGAAGAATGAAGCGATTCAAACTATTATGAATCGATTCAAGGCAAGTCAGAAAGTTTTCATGATTCGATTCATACATTTTTTGAGACGATTCAAAAGTGAATCGATTCAAGGTAACACGAAACGATTCATACAAAGTCAGAGACATTATATGATATGATTTAGATGAAAGTGGATCAATTCAGAAGTGCAGAAAATGAATTTTGACAATGTGAATGAAGTTTACATGAGCCACAAGATATTGGGAACAACCAGGAATCACACAGTGCTAAAGACAAAGATTGCTAAGGTGCTTTAACATTATCAAAAGCTAAAATAACAAAAGACAATACTAACAAAATAACTATTGAAACATCATCAAAATAACATAGAAAAAACATCATCAAAACAACCTTTGATAAGGCAACATAAGCTTCACTCTTGTCAATAATTATACAACTTTTTATTGTAAAGTTACTTTTTTTAGTACTTTAACCAATGCCCAAAGGGCACTCATTAGCATTCTTCTTTGTTTAAATGTGCAGAAAAATCCAAGTATAATACTACTTCATGATTTATTTTTTGTTAAATACTACTTCTCTTTATATCTAAGACTTTATTTTTGGTGTAAATCGAGTATCCTCCGCGCACAACTATGAAGACTAATCTCTCGAGCATTATGAGATCCAAATAGACGGCAAGCTCTCCCTAAGAGTTTTAACGATATTGCATGCCTAAGACTGAATTCGAACCCAGACCTTGGTTAAGCTATAAATATCTGTGTCATCTTATCTAAGCGCTCTTGGGTATCTAAGACTCTATTTACACATATATCATTATTAAAAAAATTGATTGTAATATTAAATTTATTCTTTATCAAAGAAAATTAGTTTTTTTATTATTTCAGGATATATGGATAAAAACTAATTAATATAGTTTTTTTAAATAATAATTTATATAGTTGAAAATTAAAAAAAGAGCGAAAAAATCTTATCAAAGTGCTTTTTTTTTTTGAAAAAAAAAACTTTCTTTAAAAAAGGGTCATATGTCAAAAATGGATGTACTATTTTTTTCTTTTTAGTAGCCTAGTGGTTAGAGCTCATACAATTTAATTGTGGAGAAGTGAAGTGTTTGGATTCGAACCCCGGCCCCTGCATATAAAATGCAATATCCCTACCAACTGAACTAAACTCACGTGGATAAAATAGATGTATTATTATTATTGTTATTAATAATAACAACAACAACATTAAATTAAACATGTTCTATATTAAAGAGGTTCCATTCAAAGCCTTTAAATTGGAAATCATCAATAAGCTCCATTATCTCTGCGGTGGCCCTTGATGGTGACAATATATATACTTCCATCCAAAGTTTCCTTCTCATCTGAGAGAGAATTGATTATCTTGAAAAAAATTCAACATCAACATTCACTCTCAAAAAGGACGTGTGTAATCAAAGAAGTCATTTAGCAGCCCCAATTATTAATTGGATACTCCTCCATTTCATAATACTTGTTCATTGTTTAGAATAATTTTATTTCACAATACCTCACTTTCAAGTTTCAATACAACATTAATTATTGTTTTGTCAATAATACCCTTACATATTTATTGTAGAGAGAGAAAAAATAGAATGAAATAATAAATGGTTAAAGGTATTATAAAAAACACATAATTTCATCAAAAATAACAAAATTTATTTGATTTCTTGGTTACTGCAATTTCTCCAAATTTCTCCAAAATGAACATGTATTTTAAAACGGATGGAGTAAAATGCAATATTAATGGAGCATCTAACACGGTTACTTCTTCTTGTGGGATCTATGTTAGAAACCATAAATTAAAATAAGCTTTTTTTATTGAGTTTAACATTGTTCCTATTGTTTATTTTAGGGGAATATTGTTCGTTGTTCTTATTTTAATAAAATTATATTAATTTTTTATTAATAATAATATTATAAAGAATATAATAAGTATGTTCTATCAGTGTAAAATTATTTTACATATAAATTCAATGATATGTTGTCAAGCAAATTAATGAATATGAAAACACATGCGTTGTCATATTCTTTAATTGATATTGGATGCATGTCTATGATAAATGTACAATGACATACCTTACTAATTAAACTCTACTAAAAAAATCATTAGATAGTTTAAATGATACAGAAAAAATGATGTATCCCATTTATGGGTGTGTTTGTTTTGGATTAAAAAAAAATAGAGTTTTGTTCAAAAAATCTAGAGATAAACCCATTTTCATTCGAAACTTATTGATTAACAATAACTTAATCATAACACTCATTCAACAACACCCAAGGCATGATTTATCATCTACTCCCGTCGATCCTATTTATATAAAACATTTGACTTTTTTTATTCATTGCATAAACGATGTATTTAGTCTATTTTTTTATACAAGATACATCAATTACTCAATGAATCTAAAAAGTTAATTTTTTCTTATAAATAGGACCGGAAGGAGTACAAAAAATTTCTTAAGCCAATGACAACTCCTCTAATTGACTTCTAATTTGCCTTCGAATGCAAAAATTACACTAAAAACATGACTAAAAATATCATATGTTATTCCATTATCAGTAAACAAACACAAATAGCTTCAATCTTTTTTTAAAAAAATAGAGTATCTTAGGTCGACTATATTGCAGCTAAGTCAATAACCATTGGAGATTTCAAAGAACACAAATTTTTGTCACAAAATATTATTAGAATATTTCTAAAACTAATAAAGGTAAACGGTTAAATTAGGACAATTCCCAAAGCTAGGGTTAGTGGTCATCGAGACATAGATAAATTTATAAACATTCCTAATCGCATAAAAAATCATTAAAGATAAATTTAACCGAATAAAATTAGATCGCAATCAACGATATTTAAAGGACATTAAAAGTTACAAATTCGAACAATTACATAGAATAGGTTAGAATGACTAGGTCATTTCATATTCCCTTCTTTGAATTAGTAGGTAACTAAACACTTAGAACACTCTTTCAAAAGCAAAAAAAAACACTTAGAACACAATTATACTGATAGTTTGATTCTACGATATTTGAATAAAATAGCTAGGAAAATGTCTTGATAACTAACACTCCACTGGTTATGGCACCCTAATGTCTTAGCTACCTCCATAACCAATAAAGGTTTTGAGAAACGCCAAATTAGTTTTGCAAAACATTATTAAAATATTTCTAAAGCTAATAAAGATTAAAAGGTTAAATTAGGTCAAGCTTCAATTCTAGGGTTAGTGGTCAATAAGGATAAATAAACTAAATAAAATAAAAACATTCAATTGTATTCAAAGGATAATAGGCTTACATGATCAACAATTACAGAGAAGTTCCTCCTTCATTACCTACCTTATAAAATTAGCTACTCATGCTTCATAAACATAAACTATTGAGTATGAAACGGAAAACATAAATAAAGGATAACTAAGTTGATGGTTCTTTGGCCCTAAATGGCTCTGATCTTTACCAATATGCCAACATCGTGTTTATGGCCTTGTCTTCTAGTAAAAAGGTATTTTCTCACTGACCTAGGTGCGTCATATATATATATATAGATGAGCATTTTCCTCAATTTTAGAAATAGTTGGTCCGCGATGCGGGGTAGTCAACTCACAACATGAGTTTAACCAAGAGAACATCTTTTCAATTCATCCAGAATTCGCGACACACAACTCATAGTTGAAAGTCTCCTTTGTTTAATTATATTTTTTTTTGGACCACTCACATGGCTACACGTGTGTTAGCCTGTATTTTCGACAGGCTATAATAAATGCAGTCAATGAAGTTGACTTAAGCTTTGAAAGAGAGTTAATGAGTTCGACTCACAAGTTTGATCGGGTTTATGGACTTCAAGAGATTTTGCTATTTTTTATGGTGATGGTTCGACAAGCAAGCAAGAGTCGAAGAGAAGTTGGTGTCAGATAAAGAAGCCAAACAACGGTTATGGTCGAAAGATGTTATTTGAAATTCAAATCAAAGAGATGTCTGTAGCCGTTAGTAGCAGTAATGTTCGAACATTTCTGAGTAGGTAGTTACTTAGTATAAATAGTAGTTCTTCATAGGAAAAACGGGTCACAATTCAATCATACATAAAACTTACACTCAAACTATCCGCATTCAGATAGAAACTAGTAACAAGTCACAATGTATGAATCTGTGTACGGATTTACATTCGATCAATGCAATTTATGTCTATTTCTTTAAATTCCATTTCAATTTATTTGTTCTTTTCAAGAAAGTTACTTTATTCTTCTGAAGATAACTTCGACGGGTTCAACCATGGTTGGATTCGACGGTTATATTCATATTCTGCATAACAATATCAAGAACATTCATCATTTTCTAGAAAATAACAAACACAATATGTTCCAAAGATTTTCTGGTTGATCTTGCAAGTAACTACTTTTAAACCAGCGATTGTTTACCAAAAACTAAGGTAAACAAATTGGCACGCCCAGTGGGACTGTTTATGATTTTGTTTAAAATTTTCTTGAAAGTTTGTTCTGTTAAGGCTTGTGATTCTTGTTGTGTATGTTCATAAGAAATAAGATGCAACTTCCAAAAATTGGCAGGCCCTCATTTCTATTACCCTGGAGCGAGCGTTCCTGGTTTAAATCCTCAACATTCACTGACCAATGCTTCTTTAGTGGCTTTGAGGCACCAAAAGGAAGATTGTAACCATGAAATGGTCAATATGTTGACACAACAAATTGGTACAGTCTTTAACCCTTTAATTCCGGAAACTCAGAATAGTTACCGAGAATTGTCTGATCAAATGGGGCGAATTGTTGATTTATTTGGCGCTCCTCTTGCACGTAATACGCCAATGCCTCAAAACCAAAATCCTAGGCATGTTGAAATGTACGTAGATAGACCTAATAATGAGATTCCTGCAAACCCATTGCAACAACCTGTGGTTGAACCGCAAGTACAAAAGGTACAAGAAAGTGTCCCAATATTAGTTCAAAGGAACCAAGACGCTGATCATATAGTTAGGCGAGCCCAACAAAATAACTTGGAGGGTCAAAATAATGTAGCCAACATAGTTGAAACCCTTTTGACCCAAAACGGTTTCAATATGGGTTTACATAGGCCTAATTTTATGCCAGCTTTGTCTGAATTTGTGTTAATGGAAGAGTTACCCAAGGGATGGAAAGTCCCTAAATTCACCAAATTTGGTGGAAAAACTAATGAATCCACTATTGAACATATCACTCGTTATTTGACAGAGGCAGGTGATATAGCAAACAATTAGAATTTGAGAATGAAGTATTTACCAAGTTCTTTAACAAAAAATGCGTTCACTTGGTTTACAACATTACCCCCAGGTTCCATTATCACTTGGAGCCAATTAGAAAAGGCATTCCATGAATAATTCTACATGGTCCAATCCAAAATTAGTCTTAAAGAATTGGCCAGTGTTCGACGCAAAACGTCAGAACCTATAGATGACTATTTGAACAGGTTCTGACTCCTTAAGGCTAGATGCTTTACACAGGTGCCTGAGCATGAATTAGTCGAAATGGCTGTTGGTGGCCTAAACTATTCCATTCGAAAGAAACTGGATACCCAATACTTAAGGGATATGGCACAATTGACTGATTGAGTCCGACAAGTCAAAAGAAAGGTTCGGTAAAAAAGAAAAGGTTGCATATGTCGACACTAATGACAGCGACCAAGACTTCGACTTTGAATGGAGAACTGTTGAAGAAAGTGAAATTAACGTTGCTGAATTAAAACCAGGACCTCCCTATACATGCAAAGTATTAAAGCCATCTAATGGCAAAAATACTGAGGAACCTAAAAATGATAAATATGCATCTAAAACTTATACATTTGATGTTACCAAATGCGATGAAATCTTTAATCTTTTAGTTGCTGAAGGCATAATAGTTGTGCCAAAAGGCCCGAAAATGCCTCCACTAGAACAAAGGAAAGAGAGAGGATTTTGTAAATTTCATGGTTTTATAGGCCATAACACATCTCGTTGTGTAATTTTCAGGGACTCAGTGCAGAAAGCACTTGATGAAGGCAGGCTGATGTTTTGAGACAAATCGAAGCAGCCAATGCAAGTTGATGCTGATCCTTCGAAAAAAGCAGATTCCATGTATGTTGATATAGCAGATGCGAACATGGTGGAAATATCTGAGATCGAACTTGTAGTGGTTACTAAAAGCCCTAGGGTTGATGTTGAAATGGATACTAAAGGCCATGACTCTGTTGATGCAATGGTTACAGAAGACCAATATGCAGAGAAGATAAAGGTGGGGTTTCCTAAAGCTGAGGAAGATCTGATTGATTTTTGAAACAGTTGCAAAATTAATGGTTCTCCAGTCATGATGTGTCGTAGATGCAGTGTTGTGTTTGACAAAGAAGCTGCTAAAAATGTTGAAGGCTTTCGACCTCGGCCAAAGCGGAAAGGATCAAGTGAAAACTTTCACTCCACCTTCCAAAGACACACACCTCCAATCAGACACCAAAAGAAGGATCAAGTGAAAACTTTCACTCCACCTTCCAACTCCCCAACTGAGAAATGGGTGTTCTCCGATGGAAAGAAATCCAACTACATTTCTCCACCTGCAAAGTGGGTCAAAAGGACCACAAGTACTAACAATCAAAATGAGGCAGGTGATTCCAAAAAAATTGCCTATAACAACAACTACAAGGGAAAATATCCCATGACCAAAACTCAGTGGCGAAGGTTCCAACGTCAGAAAAAGGATGATGCTTTAAAAGATTTTACGAACAAACGACAACCTTTGAAATGATTAGGAAGTCAGCCACTGAGAGAATCTTTCCTCCCCTTTCAGTTGTCAAGGAAAATCTCCCAGTCGAAGATGAAGAATTAACTTCGAACATCACTCACTCCGAAGCTGATTTCGACGTGATCTGCGTTGTGTCAATTCTTCCAATTGAATACGACGTAACATCATAAGTTATTGAAGATGAGGAATACTTTACTGAAGAAATGGTTATTCATAAGCCAATGTGTTACTATGTCATGAACAATGACTGTGTCGAGGATCATCAGGCCAAATTTGAGAGATTTGCCACCATGTGAAGAGTCATCTCAAACCTTTGTTTATCCAAGCTAAAATTAAAAACATTGGAGTGAAGAAGGTGCTAGTTGATGTTGGTGCTGCTGTGAAGCTATTACCACAATCCCTCTTAAAAAAGATTGGCTTGTCATATGCTTCACAATCCTATCAACGCAAATCCTTAATTGACCTAATCGATATAATTATGCCATAGTATGAATTTTTAATTATCCTTCATATACCCGTTTTTCTCATGGGTTATGAATTATCACTTCTAGGATAATTAGTTTACTTCGTGAATAAAAATATGATGTGATCCTTGTTATTATAATTATACATGAAGTTTACAAAATTGAGTTTGGAACCTAGTTGTTTTCATCTCTATAATAGCAGAATAAGTAGCTTTAAATTAAAAGCTTTAAATTCCAATCTCTTATGATATTCTATAATTGATAAATGCATACTCAGTATTGTTGATATTCATATTTTTGGGGACTCCCCACATATATTGGGATCTATTGTTATTGTTTATTGAAATATGAAGTTGGAAAAGTTACCGAGACATTAATCTAAACAAGCTTGGTATTTTATGATTTTCTACGAATCACATTAATCTAGTTGGCAAATTGGTTAAAGTACAAACTAATTAAATTTTTGATTGACTTGCAAGTTTGTTATATTGGCATACCAGCATATAATTCTAGATTCTCTCAATGTTCGGTTACTATCCAATAATTTCTGATAACAGGATATCAATGTCAATCTATTCCCCTTAACATTCAAATGTTCTCTAAGAAATTTTTTTATTTAAATATAAATGTCAATGCCTAAGAACCAGGTACTCGGACGAACACTCCAAAGGAACACTACGCAACCGTAACAACATCACTCAAGACTCAAGAGCAAATTAACAATCAGGTTTCATCTTTCCGATCTTTAAGTGTAGAACAAACTGTATATCTGAGGTAATCCAAAAGTACTCATTTATCCAATCAACAAAATTGATGCCTTATATCTTTGAAAAAATATTAGTTGTATGAGTTGACATCCTCATTTGCTTTGGCATTATTTTTGGTGCATATACATAATATGTGTTGGAACAAAATGTGTTTAACATACATACCCTTAGAGTTTTGATGATAACAAGGTATTAAAAATTGTCAATTGGATATGTTAATATTTGTTCAAGTGTACAGGACCATAGACAAAAATTTGATATCTTTATAAGGTTCTGGAAGAACAAAAGAGAGCAAAAGAATCAACAAAAAGGAAGTTTGAAGCATCTGAAGAAAAGTGCATTTGAAGTATAAGTGCTCCTGAAGTGATGACGTCATCAGAAGCAAGTTCGTCAGAAGCATCTCATCAGAAGCAAGATCACCAGAAGCTAAAGTTCATCAAGAGATAAAAGACTTAAAGCTTCAAAGGCTGGGTAATGGATTTAATCTCGTCCAGCATTGCATTAGACTGAAAGAGTGTTACAACGGCCTTTGTGAAATAATTTGAAAGCGTTGGATGCTTGTTCTATCAAGAGCATTGACAAAGAACAATTGTACGAATTGTACAACCACTTCCTCCACTACTCTGTTCGTGTCTCTGCAACAAGACAAGAATAACAGCTCTGCCTGCAGAAATGTTCCTTCAAACTAGGAATGCATTTGAAATTGATCCTTCATAGGACAATAACCATATCAGGCAAAAGATCATTGGTGATTTTCAACAAGCTTCAAACAACTCTTTTTGTGCTGGCAAATTTCCAACGTATCTTTCACACCTCTATATAAAGGAGTGAAGACTTACTAGTTGGAGAATACAGACACACACAAAAGGAAGACTCATACAACAATTCAAAGTTCCAAACTCTGTTATTGTTCTGCATTTAAAGTCACTTAGAATTTCTTATCAAAGTTCATATTTTAGAAATTCTAAAGTCTTAAGAGTCTGTATCTGATTTGTATTGTGAACACCACTGATTGTATATCAAGTGTTCAAACTCAAACAAACTTCTTTGTAATTCTGTTTGATTAGAAGTCTCTTGCTTGTGTGCTTGAGCAATAGAAGTCTCTTGCAGTTGTGCTTGAGCATTGGAAGTCTCTTGACTGTGTTCAGGAGCATAGGAAATCTCTTGCAGTTGTGATTGAGTAATTTGAAGTCTCTTGCTAGTTGTAGCATTGAGCAGTTGTAATTTGATATTACATTTTTAGTGAACTCTCCTTGGAAGTGCAAGGGGGACAGGACTACTTCCGGTTTGTGAAAGGAACATGCATAATTGCTTTGTGTCTTTCTTCTCTCTCTCTGGTTTTATCCGCTGCATTTAGATTCTGATTATCACTTCAGAAGCTGAACTCTATCTGCTTCTGATCAGTGACTTCAGTAGGAGAAAACAAAGAAAAAGCAAAGCCCCCTCCCCCTTGTGTTTTTCTCACCTTCAATATGTGGACGACCAACTAACTTGTTATTATTCTTCGCTAATCTATTGTCTCAGCAACAATATTTCATATCTATTCTGATGGGCGAGTGAGTGTAAGAGGAATAAGAAATAAGATAACGGACGAGTTAGTTCCAATTTAACTAGACGGCTTAAATCACAACTTGATATGAGAAAGAAGAGAACATAACAAAATAAGAAATATAGGTAGAAAAAGTAGGTCACTTTAACACGAGAAGAAGTAGAATAGTATACTTAAATAGAAGACATATTTCACTTAGCAGGAGAAGAACTAGAATAAATATACTTTTGTCACTAGCAAAATTATTTCAACACCCTTTAATTATTTTAGGTACCCAATGGCACAATTGAAGTGTAGTATTGTTAAAAGGTCACGTAGAAAGGCTTCTGTCAAGGAAAGCCTTGGTATTTAAGTGGTTCAGGTGACCCACCTCTCTTTCTTGGAAACCCTTTTTAGGCACCATTTACTTTGCAAACTGAGCTAACTGCTTAGTAAAAACATAAATAATGGATTAATAGCGCTAGACCCACGTAGAAGAATAAAATTGAGCAGGAGACTTAGTTCCAACTTCATAGGAGGAAGTAAAGACATTTAAAATAAAATACCAAGCTTAGTAGGAGAAAAAGAAGGAGTATAAAATAAAAAGAATGAAGTGGGCGAGTTAGTTTAAATCTAATAAGGAAGTAGCGAATTTCGATTTAAGAAAAGTAATAGGAAGACTTAGTTTCAATCTAATAGAAGAAAGAAAAGGATTAAAAGCACAAGATAATCAAATAAGAAGGTTAGTAAGAGAATGAAAAGAATAGGAAGGGGAGTAGAAGATATGGGCGAGTTAATAAGAGAAGACAACGAGTAATTAGTTCTCATTAAATAGGATTGAGTATGATTAAGACTCCTTTATTTTCGAAATTCGGAAATAACGTTATATTTCAAATAAATAAAGTTTGGGAGGCAAACATACCCGCCAAGGGCGAGATTTAAAGGAAGAACTCACCAAACAACACGCCATAATGAAATGTAGAAGCAACAATCCCACCATTAAGAGCTTGAAGATGAAACACTGAGTTATTCTAACCTCTCTCGACCTTTGAGATTTGTTTTGCAGGTTTTTAACGAGACATCCTACTTTCTAAAAATACTTTGTCATTTCTGTTTGTTATTTTGTTCAGGTGCTACTACTACCAAAACCACCACCGACGACCAACCTAACCACATACAAATCAAATATCACACATTTTAGGCTACCCAACACTTTTATTGTCCTTTAATCAATGTTGTATATATTAAGACAAAATTAATTGATATTTCAAAAATCTAACAACAATTCATACAGTTAAAGAGTCATCCAAAGCCATATGGTGAGCCTAAATCCTAAATTACAATGTCATAACCAGGACTTGCTAATAAAATCTTAAAATTTTGTGTAACATTTAATAACTATAAAATGAATTAGAATTTGAAATTTGTCATTGAAAGAGCCTAAAATCAAAGCTCACACTACAGCAACCCAACCAAGTTTATTTGGTACATGGAATAGGTCAAAAACAAAAGCTTCAGTCTTGCACTATAAAACAAACTGCGAATTTTCTGATGTACACTCTGCGAGAAAACCATTGCCCACTGCATAAAAAATGTCTTTAGTATTATATTCATTACCTAAAGCTATCTAAGAAAAATTTGTTTATGAGATTTCTGTCTTCCTTGATTTTTAAATTGTTCCATTTGTTTCAGCAAGTTATATGGAAGAAAAACGATGTATAAAGAATAATAAATTGGTTTAACACCAATACACAAACAAAACAAAATAAATTGGATTAACACCAATACACCATAAACATATAAGTGTCCTTTCTTTACAATCTTGGAAAATCATATTCATCCTTCCAACTGTGAAAATGAAGAGAAGAATATAGTATTTTTTTCAAAGATGAGAAGTATATAGCACGGTAGGGGAAGGAAACGAAGCGGTACTTTGATTAAGGCTTTGCAATTCAATTAACTGAAAACTATGAAAGTAAATACAATAATCTAAAAAGACAAAAACATGACAAAATTAATAGTTCGAAGAACAATTAAGAAAAAAAAGCCATCCAATATATATTACCTTGAGATTGAAATGGCGGTTGATGAAGTAAAGGGTTACAGAGAACAAAGAAGAAATAAAATCAATAGAAAAAACTATAGGGCATGAAAGACAAATTACATTTAACCCATGTAATTATATGCACAAATATTCCTTTTAAGAACATTTCTTTCCATTATAGCAACCAAACATTCAATACCATATCACTGTTAGAACTTTATATTATATATAGTACGTTGTTTTCCGTATTTTGTTTGACAAACTCACAATGCTTCTTGTTGATGCATCATGAGTTTGAGGGTAAGTGTTAGATAATAAAGTATTGGCTTAAGTTATTGTACCTTTATATTAGTAAGTTAGAGTCCATTTAATTTTGTTATAACCTTTCGTACCTTTATATTAGTAATTTTATTAGTAAGTGTTAGATAATAAAGTATTGGCTTAAGCTATTCTTTTATAACCTTTCGTAATGAAAAGCTATTAATATTATATGAAATTCTAGTTGTATTTGTTGTTTATATTCTTTCTTTCTTGATTTTGTATCTGTATTGTTAACATGATATTAGAGTCGGGTTAAAGATTGTAATGTGGAAATTGGACTCAGGCCCACGCTAGACATGAAGGTAGGTGTTAAAGTTGGTTTCTAAGTTGTTTGTAATTTGTTATCTGTCTCACATTGCTCAGGTTGTCGGACTGTTGAGTGTAACATCTTGTTTTTTGCTAGAATTATTTTAATTATTTATTGTGTGTGTTTATATGAGCTTGTGTGTGTGATTATTGGTCTATGTGTCTATTTTATTCGAGATTAGTGAATTTTGGCTTAAGGAGGGTATTTTAGTCATTTTAGACTCAGGGTTATTTTAGTCATTTGGTGAGCAAGGGTAAATGAGTAATTTTATTCAGAGGGTTATTTTTGTGTTTTAAGTGGGAATAATTATTTTTACAGTTACTAGTGAGTTGAGGTAATTATTTAGAGACAGTAATTATTCGTCATTTTGACGGTTTAAGTGTGTAGTAACTTTGGTGAATTAGTTGATAAGAATTTTGAGCCCATTAAGACAACTAGATACTAAGCCCATTTGTATAGACACTATATAAACACAAGTCTTGAGAGAAAATTAGGTCATTACATTCATTCACTCATTTTACAAACATTTTGAGAAAGAGGTAGAGAGAGAAAGTAAATCAAGAAAGGATAGAAGAAGAGCTAGAGAGAGAAAGCTTGGGATTGGAGGCTAGGAGCTAAATTGAAGTTAGGGTTTGGATTCTTGAAGATTAGAGGTAAGGGGGATAGTCTCTTTTCACCAATTAAGTTATAATCTCTTAAATTCCCTTATGAGTTTAAGTGCTTTTGTAATAAAAGTGACTTTTTGTGGTTTTGAATGATGAAATTTGTGCTCACTTTTCATGTGAAATATGGGTATGATAAACTTCATGTAATAGTTGTGTTGATAGCTTAAACTCCATAGTTGTTATTGTTGTTGAGTTGTTTTGATGATTTTTGACTATTTGAGTGTAAACCATGAATTGGTGTGTGATTGTTGTTGAAACATGTTTGAATTCACTTCATTAATGTTTGTTTATGTTGATGGAATTTGAATTGGTGTGGTTGTTTATGAAGTTTGAATGAAAAATTGAGAAAATGGTGGTTTTTGGTGAACATGAGCTAGATGATGATTTTGATATTGGTGTTATAATCTGATATTTGTTGATTTAAATGTCTTTTTATGTTTGTAATCAAGCGTATAAGTTTTGAGGTCGAATTTGGGGTCAAGGGGATCAAATTTGTGGTTTTGGTGTGGAATTGGAGGCTTTCCCGAGAGGAAAACCCAAGAACAAGGTGACCTGTTCTGGTGTAACTTGCTGTGGTGAATTACCTAGTAACAATACCCCATGTTTTGGGTGTTCCGGGCTTTGGGGGATCGATCCGGACCGTCCAAACTGATTCTTTTGATGTAATTAACTGCATTTAAACCTTCTAAGCCTTTGAAACATCAATTGAGTTAGATTGAACTTGGTTTTGTGAATCATATCTTAAACTTTTGAAAATGACTCAAGAACATGAGATTTTCCGAAAATTCGTTTTCTCTAGGAAAAAGGGTAGGGTTAGGGTTGTTTACTCTAGTTATGATTTGTAAAATTATTTTGGATGGGAATCATGGACTTTAACTTGGTTTTACTTTGAAAACTTGAATTCTTTGAAAAACGGTAAAACGATACGAACTTTGTGAAACTTTGGGATTGATGTGAATTGGCCTGTGAAACGTATATGTATATGCTACTCCACTCATATGTGACTTGTGTGTATACTTAGTTGAGGCATTCGAACTTGTTTGGCTTGTTTTGTCGAATAACTTAGAAAATGATAAGACGATACGAACTTAGATGAATTTTGGTATTTGTCGGCATTGGCCTATGAAACGTATATGTATACACTACTGCACTCATATGTGACTTGTGTGTATACTTGGTTGTGGCACTTGAACTTGTTTACTTGAATTTTGGTGAAATGATCAGAAAATGCTAATCTTTGCAAATATAGGTGAACCTTGTCAAAATAGGACTTTGTGGCCGAATAACTTACCACTTGCTTTTTATTTGTAATGATATGCTAGAATAGGAATGAGTTAATGATGTTTGGGTATTTATCTTGATGAATGTTGTAATGTGGTCAATTGGTCGTGTTTCGTGACGAATGTGATTTTGGAACCATATGTTCTATAAGTTGATTGTTGTTGTTTAATTATGATGATGATGAATTATGTTGATGAATTATTACATGCAACTGACGTCGGTTTTGATGGTGTATGCATGTATTGAAAAATATGATGTTGATTGTTGACGACTTGTTGTTGAACATATGCATTGGTTGAGTAATATGTTCATGCATTCATGATGTTAGTGTCGGATTGTATATCCATATTGGCGATGACCGGATTTTATATCCATATTGGCGACGACGAATACTTTGTATTAATATTGACGACGACTATGATACAGATGTATCCAAGGTGACAACCTTGAGGTGATCGGTACCACTTGCATAGAGAGTTGTGTCTAGGCGCATTGCATAACTTAACAGGTGTCTTAATTGCTTATGTGCTCAGTGAATATTTGCATATTGATTGTATACTTGTTGAATTATATACTTGGTGAAATTTGGTGAACCTACGAATATGTGGGAACGTGTAATGGATATCTATATTCATATACTTGTTGGATATTAATGATGTTGAGTTGCCTGATCAATTGAGATTAATTGTATCATTTACTTTCAATTGATTATGTTTAATTGTGAATTATGAACTAACCCCCAGCGGTCGTTTGGTTGATCGTCTACCTTATTCGTATGGATGTGTAGACGACGTGCATTAGTAGTTGCTTTGCATTGGTAAGTTGCTTGAGGAATGCTCGGAGCTTCCTCGTTTACTGTTTTTTCGGGGTCTAGTGTGTCGGCTCTGATTAGGATATCTTTCTGTTTGGAGTATTATGATAATTTGTTGTTTTATTACGCAGCTGTTGAGATGAGATTTTATATTTGGTGGTGTGTAGTATGATTTTGAGACATGGTTACTTAGAGATGTTTTACTAAATGTAGTTGTGATGATGTTTTTATTCCGCTGCGAAGTTTTGAGAAAATTGTTATTTATGCATTCTTGATAATTTATTGTAGAAGTAACATCTAAATTTTTTATATGATTGTATCATTAGCGCAATTTATCGTTTTTAGAGATTAGGGTATTACATTGAGTGTATAAATATGATTGGATCAACCACCTTTACATACATTGCAGATACAGTGAAAGGTTATGATAGGCAAAACTTTGATGAATTAGATTACACATTTGAGAAATTATGGGACCAAAAGAAACCAAATTAATACAGATATATTTAAACATACATATTCAACGGAAAAAGTCCCTTTAGTAAAGTTAGCTATAATATTTGTAGGCACCATTTTTATGAAAAATTACAAATAGCTTCAAACATGCATAAAATCAGTCTATGTCTTCTATAAATTGGTAAGATCCGTGGATTACATAATAGACATGTTTGGATTTACATTTCTACTCTACTATTATACAAACTTAGAATTCTACTTCTACTAATCACTTTGATACATACCTCATAAATCAAAGACAATTTATCCGCCATTTGTTTGATATTCGAATCTTCTGAGATGTACAAAAGCTTTCATCGGCAGAAATGGACAAATCATATGCATAAACAGAAATTGATTATCCCACCTCTCTTGCTGCTACATGAAATTGATTATTAGTAAAGGAATCAAAACAGAAGAAGTAGAAAGGATCTGAACAGTTTGATCCGAAAACCCTTAGATTGACCAATAACAAAAGAAGCATTAAGAAAAACATTGGCTTCATAGAAAATTGTGTTGTAAAATTCGGAATACATTAACTCTATAAATAATAATCAACATATATCTATAAGCATCAATAAAATATAGGTAAAGAGAGATATCAAGTAAACTTATTTGTGCTTTTGTGCTTAATATTGTTGTATGAAATTGGTCACTGACAGTTCTATCAACATCATCGTCCAACAATTATTACGAATCCTACACAATGGTAAATCGAAATATAACCTGAGGCGTGACGAAGTCACTGTCCTTAAGGATTTATCTGCCTCATAAGCGCATATCCTCCCAGGATACAACAGGTTCTTCCCTGATATGAATCATATCAGAGGTGACAGAACAGCTCGAATTTGATAATCACCGGAATGATGTAATCAGGAACTCAATCTATTGGAGGAGAGAAAAATGATTTTGAAGAGAGGTGAAACAATTCTTCCTTTTGTACGTGAATATAAGAAGAAGAAAAAATCATGACTAAATAAAAATGACATTCTATATTTCTGAAAGGATAGGTGTGAGAATGCATCATTATAGCATGGCCACTAATACAATATAAATAGGCACAAGCTAGTTAAGTGACCGTTTTTGTTTTAGAGAAAAATAAGGTATGACCAAGCAATATTAACGCCACGTTCAAGAGATATAATGGAAAGACAATTACAAAAATTTTGAATTAAAACATGGGCATAAGACCAAGTCAAAATTATAAATAATAATAATGTGATAATAATTTTCTATTAACTGTATATTATAAAACTTTTGAAATATACAAAAATTACAACAAATTGAAGTTCCCTTGGAAAATGAAGTGAAAACGAGGAAGAGGAATGAGAAACTTCTGGTGATAAACGATGAGGAAAAAAGAGTCCATCACATCACAATGAATGAAATTGATCCTATTTACACATTGCAAATCTATTGACAGATAACGTAGATTTTGTGTCTCATTGCATGATTGTATTATAGAAATGCTTGAGGGTTGTAAGGAAAGGAGAGGGAATTGTGAGGGTTTGCATTGAACAATGAGAGATATTGAATGCTAGTAGAAAAACAAGAAGTATTGCATAATGAAGATATTAGTGATAACAAGCCTTAGATATAGAGATAACTTGTTCCACAAGTTATCTGTTAGTTACCTCTAACTAACTATTAGAGATTATGTTAGCCTACAGTTAGTATAGCATAGTTTCTCTAGTCCTTTGCTTTTTCTATATAAGTTGTACTATAACTTTGATTAAACTCAATGAGAATAATTCATTCATTTTATTCCTTCATAGTATGGTATCAGTAACTTTTCTCCCAAAGAGAGAAAAGTTTGTTAAGCTTCAGTTACAGTAGCTTCTGCCATTGTTGCTTCTTCTTGAAGCTTCTCATTGAAACTTTTTCTTCTTAGTTTTCTTGTTGAAGATTCATCATCTTCATTCTTCTTTTCTTCAAATTGCTCTTCATTTTGCTCAATTTGTTTGATTTTCTCCCTCGTTCTTCTCACACTTTTTCTGCAATTTCTTGTGGATTCTTGCTTCTTCTATCTTCTTCTTCCTTACATTCTGTTTTCCCATGGCTCCTTGAAATTCTTCTCCTTCTTCTAATTCTATTACGGATTCTGCATATTATGTGCATCCGAGTGAAGGTCCTAATTCTTTGGTTATTACTCCAAAGCTCAATGGATCAAACTATCTCGCTTGGAATCGTTCAATGCAACATGCTTTGGGAGCGAAGAATAAGTTCGTTTTCATTGATGGATCTATTCCCATCCCTGACATTGGTGACCTTAACCAACAAGCTTGTGAATGGTGCAATCATCTTCTTCATTCTTCGATTTTCTATTTTGTGTCTGAATCAATTATGCAAATTATTGTATTTCATGATACCGCTTTGTCTACTTGGGAAGATTTGAAAGAACGTTTTGCTAAGGTGGACCGTGTTCGCATTTCTTCATCGAGATCTACTATCAACAATCTCAAGCAAGGTACAAAAACTGTGTTAGAGTATTTCATTGAAATTATTCGTTTATGGGATGAATTGAACTCACACAGACCTATTTCAAATTTCACCTGTGTTCATCCTTGTAGATTTGGTTCTATACGCCTTGCTAAGCTTTACAGATCTGAGGATCAAATCTTTCAGTTTCTTATTGATTTGAACGAGTCATTTTCTGATGTTAAGACTCAGATCCTTCTTATGGATCATTTACCATCCATCAACAAAGTTTGTTCCTTAGTGGTCCAGGAAGAAAGCCAAAATGATGTTGTTTCTAATCCTATTACCATTGATGAATGTAGCATTTATGTTAATGCTTCTAATGCAAGGAAGTTTTATCCATGCAGCAAACGTTCTACTGGTAATGCTAATAGCAAGAATGGTTCAAGGTTTTGCACCTTTTGTAACTGTCATAATCAAACAGTTTAGTTTTGTTATCTGAAGCATGGGCACCCTAATTTCAACAAGGCAAGTTCATTTGTTAAAAATGTCAGTTCTGAAGCTTCAGATACAAGTAATTATATTGGTTCTTCTGATGTGGTAGCAACAGGTTCCAATTTCAGTTTGACTCAAGAGAAGTATGATCATCTTGTGTCTTTACCTCAACAAGCAAACTTACTCTCTTCAGCATCTCCCCCAGCTGGTCTTGTTTCCAATCACATCAATACCTTTCTTTCTTCTCATACTGATTCACCTCAGACATGTATTTTCAGTGTTGTTTCTAGTTATATTGATTCTGCACCTCATTATTGGATTTTAGATTCAGGTGATAATGATCATGTTTTCTCTTCATTATCTAGTTTCACTTCATTTTACAAAATCATGTTCATGTTAATTTACCAAATGGTTAATCCATTTTAGTTCAATATGCTGATAATGTTATACTCACTTGCTGTCAAGCTCAATCTTATTTCAATATCAAAATTGTGCAAATCTTTGTCTTATTTTATACAATTCTCTTATGATAGTTGCATTATTCAGGATTTGAATACCAAGAAGATGATTGGTTTTGGTGAAACCTTAAATGGCTTATACAGATTGGTGGTGAGTACTAATTCTTCCAGCTCTTCTTTCCCATGTTTCAATAAAGATACTTCTACTGTTTGTAATAATGTTTCCAAATCAGATTCCATTGTAATTCCTAGTTCAACTTTATGGCATTTTACGTTGGGAAATCTTTCTCCTCAAATATTATCCCACAGGCAATGTATGTACCCTTCTATTTCATGTAATAATAAAGATTTGGGAGCTGCTACGGTGCAGTCAGAAAACTGACTTTTTTGAAAAAGTTAATTTTGATTTTAATGTTTGATTCATTTTTAAATTGTTGATTACTGATTAATGATCAATAGTAATTCATCTAATAATGCTTGCAACATC
>Ga0228710_1004388_pt1 | contig 22295 bp, 15 predicted proteins | sample MedpolnodulmetaG_FD_177995 | JGI IMG/M metagenome (GOLD analysis project Ga0228710, IMG submission 177995) | Root nodule microbial communities from Medicago polymorpha collected in Santa Monica, California, United States - pink nodules | ecosystem: Host-associated > Plants > Roots > Nodule...
ATTTGCTAGGATACACACTAGTTTTTATGAAGGTATGTTTTAGCAACATGTACCTTTGGGTATATTTAGCTACTTTTTATTTATGACATGCTAAAACACTCCTTCTAAAAAATAAGTGAGTGTATTTTAGCAAATGTTTGTGGGAGTTGCTAACTTACACCCACTTTTTTTTTTTAGAATGGGTGTTTTATCAACATTCACCTTAAGGTGTATTTAACAACTTTTTAGTTATATGTTTGCCAAAACACACCTTAATAAAAACTAGTGGGTGTATATATATATAGAGAGAGAGAGAGAGAGAGATAGATAGATAGATAGAGAGAGTTTCGACCAAAATGCCACGAGTTGTGTGATGCTTCTTGTGTATCTTTTTATGAGCATCTTTTAAGCTATTTCGATCATTAGAAATTTCATTAGAGCTCACAGGAAAATCAATATTATCTTCAATGGTATATGAATGTTCTTTATCAATGACAATAATTTGACTATACATTTTGATTTTCTACCAAGAAAACTGCTCAGCATTTCCACTAAAAGATTGAGTTATAGCTAAGTAGAAAGTTTTGGCATTTGAATCAGAAGTAGAATAATCATTACCACCAGGAAGAGGAAAAACATGATTGGAAGTGAAAGTGGAATCAAACATGTTTTTTCTCATGATCTTATATATGTTATGTTGTTGTGTACAAGTGTGAGTTATATGTCCCACATCAGATAAAAGAGTAAAAGTTGAACACCTTATAAGTAAGATGACCCATAAACCCATTGCCTTAAGGTTTTGGGTAAGAGTGCGGCGTCTCTCTTGCAAGTGCGGTTGTTCTAGACTCGATGTGGGCCGTCCCCCTGACTTCCCCCCAGTGACCCAACAATGGTATCAAAGCCCCGTTCGACGAAGGGTGCGACTGAGGCAGCCGGTCCGTTTGCGCAAAAAGCAGCAACGACGGTACAGTGTCGGTCCGTTTGCGGAGAAACTAGCAACGGCGATACAAGCAAGTAAGAGCTTCCGCTTGAAGGGGGAGCATGATGAATTGATGGACTCACACTTGAGGGGGAGTGTTGTTGTGTACAAGTGTGAGTTATATGTCCCACATCGGATAAAACAACAAATGTTGAACACCTTATAAGTAAGAGGACTCATAAACCCATAGCCTTAAGGTTTTGGGTAAGAGTGTGGTGTCTCTCTTGCTTGTACGGTTGTTCTAGCCTCGAGGCAGCCGGTCCGTTTGCGCAAAAAGCAGCAACGGCGGTACAGTGTCGGTCCGTTTGCGGAGAAACTAGCAACGGCGATACAAGCAAGTAAGAGCTTCCGCTTGAAGGGGGAGCATGATGAATTGATGGACTCACACTTGAGGGGGAGTGTTGTTGTGTACAAGTGTGAGTTATATGTCCCACATCGGATAAAACAACAAATGTTGAACACCTTATAAGTAAGAGGACTCATAAACCCATAGCCTTAAGGTTTTGGGTAAGAGTGTGGTGTCTCTCTTGCTTGTACGGTTGTTCTAGCCTCGATGTGGTCGGTCCTCCAAAGCTCCCCTCACTGACCCAACATCCAACATGTTACACATTGAAGTCTTAAATGAACAGACCAGACACTCTGGTATCAACTGAAGGTGTGAGTAAATGAAACATGGAACAAGAGAATCATGGAAAATAAGAGTGAACTATAAGATGAAGTGCTATCTTGACGTGAGAGATGAGTGCCGAAGTATAGGAGACGAGAGATTGAGATGGACAAATTGTATAGCAGATGAAGGAATAAGAGCAATCTAGAATTGCAGATTATTAACACTAGTTTCAAGGTCATTTGTTGTTATTATTAGAAGAAAAAAAGAGTTACTTTCAAATTTAGTAATATAAGAGGAATAAAAAATACTTAACCACGACCTACACTATCACATGCTTATTTAATAAAAGGTGAATTATGGGAATTCAAATATATGTATTCGATTGGTTTTTGGTTTACAATGGACTGAACTTCAACTTCCGAACTCGACCGAACATGTCCATACTAAACCGAAATAGCTGACCAGAAGACCCGACAACCCAATACAACCCACCCGACATCCCATTTGTTCACTCGGTTTTTTCGGATTCGGGCGGGTACAATTTCTATGTCCATCCCTACTCGAGTGCATAAACACTCAATTCAAGGAAAAAGGAGTAGAATAATCTATTTTAGACGGGGCCGTTCCTTGCCATGTGCAAGGAGCTCAATGGAGTCAAGCCTCCAATTTATGGGGGCCTCAATTATTTATAGGGGTATGAGTATAATTGTTGGGATGTAGGATAATATTTTCTTTTGTTATGTAGGTCTAAATCAAACACTTATTATTTGACAAAAGTAAAGAATAAATGGACAAGTTAGGTCAAACCCACACATCAATCAAAAACAAAAATTCAACAAAACAAATTAAAATCAAAATAATGTTTATTGGTAATTTCCAATTGTTTAAGTTATCATCAATTATTTTTATTAAGGGTCATTTTTAATATTAGAGCCGCACCTCCAATTTTATTGGTCCAGATTCTAGACCACTTGGAGAGAAGTCATAAACATTTATCTATTGAAATTCTCTCATCTTATTCTTGCTAAACATAAACAGAGACGATACTCATTTATATATGAGCATACTCAACAACAATATGGTAAAAGATTGAGGGGTTTTAGCCTTTTAGGTGTTGCACATTTCGTAGATGATAAAAAATAGTAAAACTAATTATAGGTTTAAATTGATCTTAGAGGAAGATATTCTCCCTTTCATATATTTATGATTTTTATTTATTTTTGATAGTCTAAAATTAAAGGGGAAATTGGCCACTTTCTCTATCATAAGATTTTTTTATTTTATTTAAATAGTATCCACTTTGGCCAAGTGACATGGATGTCACCGCATAAAAAAATTGCTAACTAAACATAAAGTTGAGAAAAAACTAGAAAGGGACTATAAAATTAGAAAAGGGGTAAATGTCAAAGGTAAATTTGTTAAAAGAAAAAACTAGCAACATGAAAATCACGCAATTGAGAAAGTTTGTGGACCAAAAAGACAATTAAACCGAAAACAAAATTTCCTCATCCATACATTTTATTTTAGGCAATTTTTACGGTGCACTCAACAAAATTGACCGGTACACCTATATGTTAAATAAATAATTTAATGAGTTATTTTTTCTAGAAAAAATATATTTTCTATCGGTTATAATTATAATAATTATATTTTATTTTTCAAAAGTGTCGGCAAATCACAATTCAACTTTTTTTAATTTTTATTTCTCATGATGGTGAATATTGATTATTTTTTCCATAAAATGTTAAAAAATTAGTACGATTCATATAAATAATGAAATGATGTTTTTTCTTATGAAATAATATTTTCTAAAATATAAAAATCGACAAATATCTCTTTATTATATAAAAATGATTGTTAACTTATAGATTTATCAAATAGGTGTACCGGTACACCTTAATTTAAGGGTGTACCGTAGAAACTCCCTTTATTTTAATATTTCAAAAAGTAATGTACCATTTATGATTCAAGAGAAACCACATATTTAAATATCAAAACAACCACATTAAAATGACATATTGACATATTACTATATCAATATGAGTTATTTTTCCAATAAAAAACTAATGATATGACTTATTTATTTGTGAAGTTCCATCACTCCAATAATAGAGAAAGCATAACAAACAACTTCAAGGCTTGAAAATCCAGAGCTTTGAGCCGAACTCTCATATTCTTTCGCAGTTCTTTCTTTTCCACCAGCATTAATGAACATGATATTATCAACAATTGAAATGATTCGAGATGCATTTGTTGCTTCTGGATATTCCAATAGTACATGTGCCACAAGAATGACCTTTCCATTTTGAGGCAAAGCTTTGTGACAATTGTTTAAAATTTCTATGCATTTCTCATCCGACCAATTATGACTTACAGCCTAGAGCATTGAAAAAGATGGATATACAATATTTTAGTAAGCATTGTCTTATCGAGAATCTATGGTATTATCAATAATTTGTAATTGAAGCTTTAGAAAAGAAAGTATTTATATTTATATATAGAAACGAAATATGTATGCCACCGGAAAATTTCACGAAGAAAGTCTTTATGATGTATAGCAGTACTCTTATTTTTTTAGACTAGAAACTCGAAGACTACTCATTTTTATTTGAAAATAACAATATTAAGTATAATTATTCTTTTATAACGTTCCAAGAATTTTGACTTGGTACTTATTTTTGTTGCCGGCCTATTTGGGACTACATCAAGAATTAATTTTCTAACAAATAATGTAGTCCACTTGTCAAATTGTGTTAGGAAGTTGATTACTGATAACAATTAACAAATAACAAGTTGCATGAGTATGTATGTATTCTTGTACTATTGTTATAGGTATCTCTTGTGCCTTTAAATTTAACAAGTTGCTTCTTTTGCCTCTTAAAATAAATTAACAAATAACAAGTCAACTTAGTGCCAAATTCCAAACAATGGGAATATGATAGGATATAATCAAAATCAAAATATATTCTTGTAAAGAAAAAGCTAAAAAATATTTTAAGGCATTGTTTAAAGAATTAAATAATATAATTTTTACATAAAAAGTGATACAATCATTATTTTGACAAGTCTTGGTTCACAAACCTTAACACAAGTTAGCTTTTTCCAAATAAAAATAATTATAATTAATATTCAAAATAAATATTTCTGTTTCTTCTTGAAAAATAATTATTAAAAATGCACATTTTTCTTCTTAAAATCACGTTTTCATATTTCTTTTCGACTTTAAGGTGAATCCTTTTAAAATTGAGTTTATTTTATTTTTTCAGAAAAGTCAAATAAATGTTTAAAAGCGAGATTTCAAGAGCCCAAATAAGCCGTTAGATGTATTTTAATATTTATACCGGTGTTTTCAAAAAAGTTTTTTTTTTTTTTAAATTACCATTTTAAGTGTTTTTCTTTAAGAAAACCATAATCAAACTAAACCTTAGCCATTCCCTATATATGTAAATGCAAAATTTTAATTATTAAGCAAGGTAAAATCACTTACCACAGCCCTATCAAAGCAGGGTGACCCATAAATGATTTGAACGAGCCAAGATAACCATGATCAATATTTTCATCATAACAAAAGTATTCACCAGAAGGTGTGATCCCATAAACCCTCACAATGCTACCATCATCATTGGTCCGAGTAGAAATAGACAGAAGAGAGTAGCTTGCAAGCAAGCGCAACATACGTTCGAGCCGATTTGGCAAGTCAGAGTGTTGAGTTGGTAACTTTGAAGCAATTTCAAAAGATGACATGAATCCATCATCAATGATTTCAAACAAGTTGAGTTGAATTGCAGCATTAAGAACTGCTGGAAACACCAAATTGGCACCTAGCACCATAGCTAAGAGGGTATCACTATCATCTATTTGTGGGGGTGTGAGATTCAATCACATGGTTTTCTTTCTCATTGCACTACTAAAAAAAACAAAATTAGTGAGGGAAATTAGTGACGGAAAAAATGAAATTCCTCACAAATTTCTTGATCGCAAAATTTAGTGACGGAATTAGAGAGGGATTTCACGTTTTCCCTCACTAATTTTTGTTTTTTTAGTAGTGTTGGAAGAACTCATGTTTGTTTCTTTAGCTTATAGTTTTCTGATCCTTTGATGGATTGATGTGTGTGTTTACTTCCCTCAAGTTTTTCTATTGTTTATAGGCAAATTTGGCATTAGAGAAAATTTGTTTAATTCATTATGTCACTGTTTGTTTAAATATTATTCAGTTGGATAGCTTAACAATTCATCTTTTTCTTCTATTTTTTGTTGAACGGTTATGTACTTATGTTACAATAGTAATTGCAAATCGGTGCATTACATGGCACATGTGTGATGTTAATTTACGCCTACCTAAAAATATTAAGAAATAAATTTACAATTTACACCCACTTATTTTTTTTTTTATAAAAAAAACCTACTTACCAATATATATATAGATATGGCTTATTCTTCTAAAAACATCATATTAAAATATCAAAACATCATATTTAAAAAAGTGGTGTACAATGATTTCAAGAAACATGATAGTTAAATATCAAAACATCCACATTAAAATGTCATATCACTATATAGATAAGATATGACTTATTCATCCACAAAAAACAAGGAAACTGATGACATAACCTATTTATTTATAAATTTCCATCATTCCAATAATGTTGAAAGCACAACAAACAACTTCAAGTCTTGAAAATCCAGAGCGTTGAGCCAAAATTTCATATTCTTTAGCAGTTCTTTCTTTTCCACCAGCATTAATGAACATGATATTATCAATAATTGAAGCAAATCTGGATGCATTTGTTGGTTCTGGACATTCTGGTAGTGCAAGCTCCACAAGAATGACCTTTCCATTTTGAGGCAAAGCTTTGTGACAATTGCTAAAAATTTCTAAGCATTTTTCATCCGACCAATTATGACATACAGCCTAAAACAACGAAATAGGGATACAAAATACTCCAGTAAGCACTATTTTATTGAGAATCGATAATATTTATCAACAAATTTTGTTAGAATGACGTATAATTTGGAACGCAGAGAGTAGATACCAACCTTAAGCATTATGGCATCTCCTTGCGGAATACTTTCAAACATGCTTCCTCCAACATGCTCAATCCCTAAATGAAATTTGTCTATTTTTAATTAATAATCTTAGGGAATGTCAAAATCATTTTGAACTGGTCATCATATGCACAGGGATATCTGTTTGAATTTTGATTTGAATTGTCGTTCTAATATGTATGGACCACAAAAGAAGCTTCAAAGGTAAACCCTCACTAATTTTAGTAAAATATATATCACATCCCTTCTCCTTCTTAGATTCATATTATAAAATAATTTGGACCCACTTTTTTAGATTCTTATTATAAAATTTGTAAAATTTAAGTTAGTTCTTACGAAATATTTATTTAATTTTAGCTAGTTTCTAGCACATATAATAAGGAGATTTCTTTGATATCTTAGAAAAAAAATGGGTACAATATATTAGTAGTCATCAAGGGAGCCCTAAAATATTTAGGAATCATCACATTGAATTTTGAGCAATCACACTAGAATTGTAAAACTGATTGTTTACCTTTTACCTACAATACCAAATAGCAAAATTACTTTCTCGAATTGTTACCATACACACATTATGTACTTTATCTTCAGCATCAGCAAAATACTAAAACCCCAACAATAATTAACACCCAACCATAAACTCAAGCCTCGGAGTCTAAAGAGGGACCTCTATCGCCCGAGAAAAGGGGGTTAAAAAAGTGGTCGATACCGATTATAGACAAATCTGGGAATATTACGAATATGAATTCACAGAATTCTTTGGATCTATCTTATTTGTCACAAGGACGGGAGAGTCTTTCTCCAATGAGAATAAAGCAAGTTTTTGGGCAAGACAATAAAGGAACTCGCCCTTTGACACCACACCAAGGGATAAGAGCTGATTGCTGGCGATGACTTTGTTAATTTAAATATGAAAAACAAATCAATATTGGATTTTCTCAATTTTATAAATTTAAACTATTTTTTTACTCACAAAAATTAGCCTTTTAGATGATATAAAATTAATTAATTGCCTCACATAAAACCAAGTTATTTCAAGAAATAGAGTACCTGGAATGGGTGATACATTTTCAATCACTTGAGGGAGGTCAAAATTGATTCCCTTAATTGATGGATATTTTGCAATAATCATTTTGAGAGTTTGTCCATTTCCACCACCAATATCAACCAAAGTTGATACTCCCTCGTATCCTTTGTATATTTCAAGGATTTTATTCATGTGAATTTTGGTCATATTAGTCATTGATTTGTTGAATATTTGGTTTACTTGTGGATCTTTCCCAAAGTACTCATACTTAGTTATTCCATTAACTTTCTTGAATAGGTCAATCTCTGGATCAAGTACTGCTTCCTTGAAATTCAACCTATAAATATATTATAAAATTGATTTTAATTAGTGTGTATCTCAAGTAATAATTTAACTATTAATTTTTTTTTTGAAAGATAATTTAACTATTAATGGAAAGCCTATTAGTTGAATTTTAAAAATTTATTGAGGTGATAGAACGTTAATTTTGGTAGAAAATTTGAGTGATATTCTTGACTACATAATTAATTATATGTAAATAACCGAGATTATGCTAAACAAATTTAATCATACGATGAAGAATCATGGATGAGAGGGTCAAATGTCATACTAATAAGAGAGGTAGAAAGTATAGCTATATTCACGAGGTAAAAACTCAACTAGAAAGTTTAAATGTGTATGCACTAGTCTTAATTATAGAACTTAATTGTATCGACTAATTGAGTAATTAACTCTCCTTTGGTTTTAACTAGATGCTATAGATTGTATTAAGTAATTAAAAGTAGTCAAACAATACTAAAAACGTTATATTTAAGTTTAAAATAATAGTGTTGATATGATCTTTGTTCATTTGATAAGGGATAATACATAATATATGTAGGGGTCGAATAATTGACAATATTTTAAAAAAATAATAATAGTATATATATAGTTTGATAACATTTTGCTTGGTCTCAATATTGATTTGATGTTTTTCTAGAAGAGATATATTCAAATAATGATTGATCATGAGCATTAGAAGAGTCAATTCCTCCAACACAATTCACACTAAGAGAAATATATAAGAGAAATATTAAATTATACCGATGTAATATTCTATCAATGTTACTTATTTAATATCATTTTACTCGATATATATTTTACAAATTTAACAATTAAATTGTAAATTTATATCTTATAAATCATCCATGTAACATTTTACAAAAATCTAAAACCACTAGATTGTAAATGAAATTATTAATTAAACAAGGTAAACAAAATTAGGCAAGGTAAAATCACTTACCACAACCCTATCAAAGCAGGGTGACACATAAATGATGTGAACGAGCCAACATAACCATGATCACTATTTTCATCATAGCAAAAGTATTTACCAGAAGGTGTGATCCCATAAACCTTCACAATGCTACCATCATCATTGGTCCGAGTAGAAATAGACAGAAGAGAGAAGCTTGCAAGCAAGCGTAACATACGGTCGAGCCGATTCGGCAAATCAGAGTGTTGAGTTGGTAACTTTGAAGCAATTTCAAAGGGTGACATGAATCCATCACCAATGATTTCAAACAAGTTGAGTTGAATTGCAGCATTAAGAACTGCAGGAAACACCAAATTGGAACCTAGTACCATAGCTGAGAGTGTCTCATTGTCATCTATTTGTGGGGTGTGAGTTTCAACAACATGGTTCACTTTGTCATTGGAATAGGAACTCATGTTTGGTTTTTTGGCTTATACTTTTTGTGATCCTTTGATGGTTTGTGTGTGTTTGATTCCCTCAAGTTAATTGTTGTGTTTTTTATAGACAAATTTGTCACTAAGATGCTATACAGAGAAGATTTGTTTAATTCTGTATGTCACTGTCTTGTTGACTTTTATTCTTTCATAATGGTTGGGAAGCTTAACAATTCTTCAGATTTTGGTCAAAAATTTATTATGATAATAACGGATAACCCACGCATTGCATGTTATAATTTTTTTTTTGGCAAGTAGCCGAGTGGTTAGAGCTCGCACATTTAAATGTGGTGAAGTGGAGTGTCCGAGGTTCGAACCCCAACCCCTAAATATAAATATGCAATATCCCTACCAACTGAGGTAAGTTCACGATAATTGTTATAATGATATGATTTTTATCTAAAGATATTATAATGATATGACTGTTATACAAATATGAAAAATACTAAAATGCCCTAAAGTTTAAGCCAATACTAACAAATTTGTTAAAGATTCAAAGAGAGTAATATTGCATTAAAAGTTGTCAAGTCAATTCTTTAAAAATTTAAACAATGCTCTTTTCAACACAAGATTTTTATTTTTGGATTCCTCAACAAATAATTTAAGAGCACTTGTTAGTATAACCCTACAAATATATACTCAGTTGAGAAAAGGAAAAAAAAATTAACGTAATAGCTTGTGTCATGCTCGGACATGTGTAAAATTGTGGGCATGGCATTTAAATATTTCCTCTAAAAAAATGTCATTAAATATTAAAAATTTAGACCATGTGTAAGTCTGTAAAAAGAAAGTTTATGAGGACTATGGTAAAAAAATTAAAACATAACTAATGATAAATTTGGAGGTTATCATAAATTGAAATTCATGAAAATGTATTAGAGGTTAGCATATGTTACAATATAGTTCCATATAAAAAAATTGTATGTCTAAATTGTATGTCAGAATTTGGAAGTACTATTCAAGATTGTAAAACTTTATTTAGTCAATTTTATGAAAACTCTAGTGTTGAGTTTATGCGAAGACAAACAAAAGCGGTTGATCATGAATTAGCAAAGACGGCCACGTTAGAAGATAGTTTCCAAATTGTGGTTATTACACCACATTGTATTGAATACATTTTGATTAATGAAATGACATAATTTATCTTGCTTAAAAAAAACATTGCTATTTCTGAAAAATCCAGAAAGGTGCCATATAACTTCTTTAATCCAAGGAGCATGGGAGCATTTGTTAAAACAGAAAAGTTTTCCACGTTTCCTATATCTATATCATTTTTTTCCTGATATGATTGTAATCGCAATAAGATGTTTCAACAGTAATTGAAATTAGATTATTTGGTCTTTCATCTATCTACCGGGTCTTGTAAACGAGTACCTCCAGCGCACTCTTTAATCATCTCAAATTTAGTAACTATTTTTTTAAAAAGTCAATTATTACAATTTCCAATGTATTCAATATACAACTTCTCATTAAAAATTTACCATTTAAAGTGTTTAAATAGTGCCCCGGACACTCGTTAACATTTTCCATATCTATATCATTTTTTTTTCTTATAGATTGTAATCGCAATAAGATGTTTCAGCAAAAAAATTAAAACAAATTCATTGACCCAAAAATTGGCCTTTCCTCTCTCTTCTCTCCTTTTCAAATCCTAGTCGTCACCAATTTCTTCTTCTTCTTCTTTTTTTTGTCAGATGGTGATTTAGGGTCAATTTTGACCCAAAAATCACCTCTCCGAGTCGTTTTTTCTTATATCCTAATTAAATAAGTGATTTCACATATTTTTTTGTTTTCTTTCATTTGTTTTTGTGATTTTGTCGTCTCTGAACGACTCTGTTTGTTTTGATTTCCCATCTTTGTGCGGTGCATTTTTGATTTCCCGTCTTAGTGCGGTGTTTATTTGATTCAGGTTGAAAGATTAGCTTCAAGCAAGTGCAGATTCGATCAATGACAATGACTTTGGCGTCGTCAATGTTGCAGATCCGGAGACATGAGTATTCTGGAGACTATAATATAGTCATATTAGTCATGTTTGTATGCATAGGTACTTTGTCGTTTTATGCTATTAACATGGATATTGTGAATTTGGATTTGGATTTGTATTGTATTGTTGTACTCTATCAATAATGAATATCGTTTATTTTTATAAAAAAAAAATGTTTCAGCAGTAATTCAAATTAATTTATTTGATCAGTTGAAAATTTCAAACCTTATTAAAAAACTCAAGCTTAATAATCCTAATATTGACCGACACAGTTCCGTGATACGCGCAATATGTATTAAAAAGATTTAAAATTTATGTTCATTCAAAATTTTGATTAATTAAAATGTGTATCCACAACAGTCACAAAGGGTCGTTATTTCCCCTTTAAAATATGTATAATATTTTATCCAAATTATAATAGACCCATGCTTCGCATGATGATGTACAAATTTATTAAAATATTTACTATCAATCAGTTACATATATAATAACATATTTTCATACCTCGTAAAAAAAAAAATCATAAAAAATGCTCAAGCTAAGTATACTACTACTAGTAATAATAATATTGCAGTTTTAGCCCCCTAATTTTCTCAAAGTTGCGATTTTGGTCCCCTAAGAAAAAATTACAAAACAACCCCCTAAGTTTTGCACTTGTGGCAGTTTCGGCCTCCAAGGCTGATATTGACTCGGTCTACGCTGACGTGGCACCCTAAGTGAGGTGCCACGTGTTATTTTTTTTACTTTTTTTTGGCCTTGGGGGGCCAAAACTGCTACAATTGCAAAACTTAGGGGGCTGTTTTGTAGTTTTTTTCTTAGGGGGCCAAAATCACAACTTTGGAAAAGTTAGGGGGTTAAAACTGCAATTAAGCCTAATTTTTTTTAGGGTAAGAATAATAATAATAATAATTTCACAAAAAATAAAATAATAATAAGAGTAAAATACACTCCCCTCTCCTCAAAGATATGAGTATTACACTCCCCTTCCCTCTTGTTATAAAACACACACTCCCCTCCCTTGATAGTTACAAAATACACATTTTCACCAATTTTTAAAAAATTTGTTAACTTTTTAATCATTTATGTTGTACAATATTTTCTTTTACCAAAATAACCCTTAACTTCTCAAAGCATGTTACTCCACCTATTTCATTCAAATATTGTTAAAACTAGTCATAAAGTTGAGCATTTTTCAAGGTTGTGTGGTTGTGCACTTTATCATATCTGGATTTGTTTCAATACATGAACATCTAATTTGCGATTGATCAAATTTGGTTGAGAAGGGTTTTGGGGTTGTTACTTCTGCTTTTTAAATTCTAAAATTCCTATTGAAAAAATTTAGGAAAAGATCCAAATATTATTACATATATCGGTTGAAGAAATTCTTAGTGTTGGAGTCTTTTTTTTAATTGCCTGCAAATTAACTTGTTTCAAATATCAATTGTTGTTCATGGATGTTACAAGCAAAAGAAACAATCCGTAAAGAACTGATAAGGATATTTTGGTAATAAAAAAATTATATTTAACGGATGTTAGAAGATGTTAACGGAAAATGCACAAATGGATTAAGTTGTAGTGCATTTAATCTATTAAGGGAGGGGAGTCTAATATTGATATCTTTAAGGGGAGGGGAGGGTATTTTACTCATGTTTAATGAAGTAAATAGTGCTTATAAATAACTCAAATTTTCCTTTTAGTCTCTTTATAAAAGAATCACACTTGGTCCTTTTTTTTCCCTTCTGTGAACACTTTTAATCCATGTTGTTAAATGGGATTAACAGAAGGTGGCGTGGTAGGATCACGTTGGAACAAAATTGGTTTGTACAATTCCTCTAAGGTTTTTATGATTACAAAATATTAAAGAATAATTGGATATGCTAATATATGTTCAAGTGTATAGAACCATAGATTAAAATTTTAAAAGGTATGAACATGTATAAGAGCTCCAGAAAAGAGAAGCTCAAGACTATGGTAGAAGATCTAAAGAAAGGTCAACCAGAAGTCAACACATTCGATCAAAAGAAAGGATGTTACTTAGAAGCTGTAGATCATCATCAGAAACTGAAGATCACCATCAAACTCTAAAAACCACCATACTTCAAACTCTGAAGTACATAATATCTTGAGGGACCCAGACTCAACGTCATATTTGTCATCTTTTGTAGTTGTCTCTATCAAAGTCTGATAGTACAATTTGTATTCTTCTAACCACATGTAGAAACAAACAAAGAACTTCAAGGACAAAGAGAATGAACAAATAATTCCAAATTTTGCAAAGGAATTTCAAATGTCTAATCAACGGAATTATCCATATCAGGCAAAGGGCCAACATTCTAGATTTAAAGCTTCTCAACGGCTCTTAATGCGCTGGCATATTTCTCAACCGTCTCTCAAATCCTCGCCTATATAAGGAGCTGAAGACATGAAGAGAAATACCAAGACTTTGTTATTTTTATTTTGCCATTATTCAACCAAAATTTAAAACGCAAAACACTTGAGTATTTTCTTATCAAAGTTTGTATCTTAGAAATTATATGTCTTAAGAGTCTGTTATGTATTGTATTGTTTACACCTCTGATTGTATATCAAGTGTAAGAACAAATCTTGTTTATTGGTAAACATTTAGAAGTCTCTGGCCTGTGTGCTTGAGCATTGGAAGCCTCTTATTTAGAAGTCTCTTGCTTGTATATTTTTTAGTGTGTCTTTTAAATATTTGGATTAAATATGTTTTTGATCCCTATAAACATATCAACTTTTAGTTTTAGTCCCTCTAAAAAATTTCTTCTACTTTTAGTCTCTATAAAAATTTTAATCACTACTTTTGGTCCCTATTTTAAAGTTAATTTTTGTACTTTTTAATGAAATTGTGCAGAAATGTGTAGAATATTGTAAAACTATTTCTAAAAGAAAATTTGAATTTTTAACCGTAAAAAATATAAAAATTCAAATTTAATTTATGTTTTCTTCAAAAATTCTATTTTTTTTTTTGGAAAGATTCTTATAATATTATAACTTTGTATGCAAAATTTTATTCAAAAATATGAATTATACATTTTTTTTGACACAAAACAAACGACATTCATTCATTCAAATTGATAGAGTATATCGATGCAATACAAATTCGCTAAAAACAAAAAGGATGAATTTGTGAACAAACTCACAACATCCATGTTAATAGCATAAAACGGCAAAGCACATAAGCCTACAAATATGACTAAATTAAAATCTCCGGAATAGTCATGCCTCCGGATCTGAAATGTTGATAACGCCAAAGTCATTGGTTGGATCTGCACTGGGTCGAAGCTGATCTGACAATCTGAATCGAACAAACACCTAAACAAGGGAAAAGACAAACAACGTCGCACAAAGACGACAAACAAAACAGCGTCGCACTAAGACGACGAAATAACAAAAGAAAAACCTAATTCCATGTGAAAATCACTTATTTAAATAGAAGGGAAGGAGAAAAACGATTTAGAGGGGTGATTTGGGGTCAAAAATTGACCATAAACCACCCCTCTTTGGTGGATGAAGGAGAAGAAATTAGGGTTTCAGCCGACGGATCACAAAAGAGAGAGGGGGAGATGAAAGGAAGGACCAAAAGTGAAGATGAAAAACTTTTGGGGACTAAAAGTTGAAGAAATTTTTTAGAGGGACTAAACCAAAAAGTTGACATATTTATAAGCACAAAAAATATATTTAACCCTAAATATATTTTAGATAAAAATGTGTAGAAAATGCTCATACGCTAATTGTAATTTATTGTGGAAATCAAATAGGGCAGTTATTTACCAATAATCAATTATTTAAACGATTTATTAAAATAAATCAATTATTTAAATGATTATATTTTTTTAAAGGAAATGATTATCTTTATGAATCACTAGTTAATATATATATATAAAGCAACTATGTTAAAAACTTGACAGTTGGATTTAGCAAGTGTACTAAATCGTCATTAAGTAGTTAAATTAATAAGTTCGTAACAATGATTTGAATATCTAAATCTTAAGAAAACAAATAAATGGAGACCGGGTCATTTCGGATTCCCATCTCATCATTACTTGGCAGCTAAATACTATCAACATAGTTGTCCAGATAGCCTAATTTTACAACATTTTAACAAAATAGTTAGGTCAGTGTCTTGGTCACTAACACTCTTTACTAGTTAGGACACCCTAATGTCTTAGCTCAGTCCATAACCATTGGAGGTTTGAATGAAAACTAAATTAATGTCACAAAAAATTTATATAATATTTTTGTAAAGCTATTAAAGACTATCACAAAACATGAATAAAAGCAAAGCAATCAACTGTATTTAGAGGATGTTAAAAGTTACATAATCAAGCGATTACGGAGAAGTTTCTCCTACATGACCTATCCTAGAAAATTATATGCTCATTCTTTCTAAATGTAAACTACGAAAAGAAAAACATAAATAAGGCATCACAAATTTATGATTCCTTGGTTCTCAAATGGCTATGGTCACTCCTAATCTTTGTATATTGCGTTTATGCATTCGTCTGGTTAGAAGATGATAATTTTCCACTAACCCAGGGCTTATATATTTACAGGCAAGCATTTCCCCATATTTTTGCAATAGTCATTTTACGACGCACATGGCCATAGAGCGACTCGAGTTTTGATGAGTTGAACATTGCAAATTTCCTTCACACTACACGATGCGCATCTCATAGTGCACATCGCAAGTTAGGACACAACTGATCACACAATTGTCTATACTACTTGTCCTATTCCTTCTCATCAAAACATTTGTAGCAACTAAACCCCAAGAACTAGCATGATAAAACTTAAAAAAAGTATAACACGATCACAAAGTTGTCTGCTTGAAGTGTTTTATATGGTTTCAAGGCTATTTTTTCATGTTTGCTATTTCATGACTTTTTTGTCATCTAATTTTAAAAAACTCTACTAAAATACATATAAACATTCTAATTTAACTCTAGAATGACTCTAAAAAGGGGCTAACAACTCTATATAATTTCCTACCATCAGACCTTATAAGAAGTTCTCGGGCAATGTATGAGGGAGGACAAAACACAACTTAATAAGCCGTATTAGTTTATGGGGTCAGTTGGCAATCCTGAAAGGAATTTACGGCGTTACAAGAAGGACCATGTTGAATTACCTTAACACTAGAAAAAGGAGTACATCATCTAGAATATCTTGCAAAAAAACATTTATCTGAGATCAAGGAATGCCACACACCTATAATTTTATTACAATTAACATTTTTTTTCCTTCCATTAATAAAGTAGCTATCCAGCATCTGACGTTCGCATTCAAATAGTACATCCCATCAATGGGAACACATAAGCATGATATCTTTACCCAACAATCAAACTCTCTAATGACAGGATATTTTATGATAATTTTGTTATGCTTTTGAGTCATTTTAGTAGAGTTTGAGGTTATTTTAGATATGTTTTAAAGGAGTTGATCATGGTTTAAGGGGTATTTTGTATTGTTTTCATTTGAGTCAATTTAGTGAAAAATCATGTAAATCGGCAAATCAAAACATCACATGGAGTTATGGCAGAAAGATAATGAAGAGTATACGATGAAGGAAAGTAATGTCTCAAGTCCCAAGATGAAAGTATGGAAGAAGACACTCAAAGAACGAAGAAAAATGGCATTTTTTAGAAAGCTACTTCCCGATGTGCCTGATAGATATCTGGCAAGTGTACCAAAGACTATTGAAGTAGTAAATAAAAGATCATATCCACGAAGACTGTGTTAACTTCAATAAAACAGTAGCGTTATTAATTAGGATGTGTAAAAGTTATTTTGTTGCCCTAGGAAGTAGATTTGGTTTGATTGCATAAAATTTTACATAGCTAAAGTAAAGATTTGATTAGAAAATATGAGAGAGATGAGATCAAGTCTTTTGAATCACTTGTTTCCCCTAATTGGTATACTGCACCTATTTCTTATGAATGATTCTCTAGTTTCACGATGGTTAACAAAATAGCCCTAATTAATCCCTTGACTTAGGACCCTCTTCTCCGATTACAACCCCTAATTCCTTACGTGGTCTAATATTCTTTGAAGGCTTTAAGAACGTTAACTTAATATCACAAATAAAGGATTATCCATTCCTAAACTAACCATGTTTATTTGAACAATTCAATTAGGTCTCAGTTGAAAGCTAGGGTCAGTAGTCATTCATTCTCACGAAATCATGTTTATATTTGATCCGGATATAAAAAGCATTAAGAACAATTGAATTGAATAAAAACTAGAATGTCATTCACAATAGATAGAGTTTCACAACAACATGTTTCAATTAGGGTTACACAGAATCATCTCAGACCTAATCTCTAAGAGATTTAGCTACTCATAATTGAGTTTACAAATAGCATAATCATTGAAAGAATTAAAACGTACATAAACTGGTAAGGAATGGAGGAAATCACCCCTTTCTTCAGTCTCCAGGTCTGCAAATCTCACTTTCTCTCTCCAAAATTCGTAACCCTTGTTTTCAGACTAAACTTCATAATAAATAGGCTCAGAATTTCGCCTAATCGTGTCACGTTTTGAGTAAATTGTGACACATTTTGCCTTGTGTAACAAACCACAAAAATTAGGGTTTCCAAAATTGTGTCAAGTCACGTTTTGCCCAATGTCGAATGCATGTTTTTGGCCTTCTGGATTCGTGTCACGTTTTGTCTGAATCGTGTCACATTTTGTCTCTTGTCATTTTCTTCAGCTTTTCTGCTTTTTCTTGCTGATTAAGTTGCCTTGTGAACTCAAACATGTGATGAAATTACAAAACAAATTACGTAATGACGAGATGTCATCAGTGGCCCAGGATGCGCCTGGATACGACCCAGACGCATGGTTTAGAGAAAAATAACAGTTAGGTGATTTCGAACTACCTTATATATCTATAAAATATCACACGAAACATAAAAATAAAAAAAAAACCTAGGTGTTACACTTCTTAATTATTGATGACCCGTATATAGGAGTTTTAATCCACTTTTAGAGTCATTTTAGAGATAAAGTAGTAAGTTTATGTGTATTTTATTCAAGTTTTGTAAAGAAATATTTCAAAATTCATAAAAGGACAAAAGAAGATAAATAACCTTAAAACAATGAAAATTCACCCAAAACACAAAACTTTGTGACTGTGCTATGCTTTTTACAAGTTTATTGCTTTTGATGCTTGAGGCATAGTAGTTAACGACTTTATGGTGAGAAGAAATGGAGCAAGGAGTGAAGAAACAAAGAAGTCAACTACTTCCAATCTCGCATTGCAAGCTATGAGCCCCCGAATCTCAAGATAAGACCATCATGTAAGGTGTTCTCTTTTGTCTCTCTCGCATCGCAAGCTGCAATTCCCGCTTCGTGAGTTCTGAGTGACAGCAAAAAGGGGAGCTTACTATCTATCTTGCATCGTGAGATTTGGGCTCGGATTGCGAGACAACTTTTCCTAAAAATTATGGAAAAGCTTGCCTATAAATAACATGTGCCTAGGTCAATGGAAAAACACCTTTTGAGGAGTAGACGAAGGTTGAAACACAGTTTTGGAAGGATTGTAACGATCAGAGCCATTTGAGGGCCAAGGAATCATCAAACGGTTATCCTTTTATTATATTCTCTTATTCATATCTAATTGTATATGTTTAGAAACTATGAGTAGTTAATCCTCTCTAGGCTAGGTGATAAGTTCTAGAAAAGTGTTAAATTCTTGATGTATATTAAGCACTATTGATTACTTGTTTCACAAGTTATTCGAGGAAAAGCTATGAAAAAGTAAGAAAATGCCTTATTATGCTTTTTACATCTTACTTAACCCAATTATGCAGGAAAAGTGTGATCAAGACATGAACCAATGAAAGAAACATAAAAAGGAGAAGAAAAAAAAAAGGGATGTCGCCCGAGCAACAAATGTCGCCTTGGCGGGAATGGAGGAACATAGAGCATGTTTTTGGGAATGAAAGTTCGCCAGAGCGACACATGTCACCATGGCGGGAAGAGCAGTTCTAGAACCCATGTTTTTGAAGACCAGAGTTCGCCATGGCGAGAATCGTCCTGCCTTGCGAGATATGGCGGTTTGGAGCAAGTGGATGATGACGTGGCAGAAACCCACTGGCAAAGAAAGGTCGTGTCACCATAGCGACAATTTCCTGCTTGGCGAGGAAACAGAATTCTGCAAAAGTATAAAAGCTCATTCCCTCATTTCATAACATATCTTATCACTTCCTTAGAGAGAGAATAGGGAGAAAATTTACTGATTTCATAGAGCAAGAGAGAGTGAGTGTGGATTCATCAAGATTTGTTGAGAAATCAATCTCTTAGCATGGATTTTCATCTTTCCTTCCACTTTTGTATGGTTCTCATGACAATGATGAACTAAATCTCCTTAGTTGGGATTAGAGGTACTTGATTAAGCTTCAAATGTAATCTTTTGATCTTGTAATATATGATTCTAGCGATTTACATGATATTGAAGTTATTCTTGCAATTCATTCCTTATCTTTGATTTAAATGCTATTGAAAAATACTTTTGAATCTAGGTTTAGAATATTCATCTATCAAAACAATGATTCTAGACATAAGATTGATGTTTTGATAATCACACAACGTATTGGATCTTAAGGCTTTCAGATTGTTTAATAGATTGAGAAATCGTCGATTAAACGATACGATCGAATATTGGATTCTTTAATAGTTTGGGAAATCAACGACTAAACAACACGATTGAATTCACAATATCATTTGGACATGAATTATGTTGTCGAGTGATACATGATAATATCAGTAAAACGCTAGAATCCATATATGTGATTATTAGGTTATGGTTGATGCTTAATCAACGAACTCTAATTCCAACGCTTTTATGCCTTATAACTCTCAACTTTTATATTCGCAATCTAGTTCTCATAGTATCAAACAAACAAACCAATTAATCTTAAACTTAAAATGATAAACGATGTTGAACAGTTTATGATATCACACTAGTCCCTGAGGAGACGATACACAATACTTACTTTTAATTGATAGAAATATACTACATCACTAGGTCATGAAAGATGAACTTTCCTGTAATTGCTTGATTATGTAACTTTAAATGATTCTATGAATTTCAGTCGATTGCTTTGCTACTTTATTCAATTAATATTGTTCATAATGCTTTTTATGTATTTACAAATATCCATAAATCGATTTAGGTCACAATGATTACTATCCCTTACTTTGTTGGCTTGACCTATTTTAATCAATTAATTGTTGATTAGATTTAGACATAAACTAATGATAATTGTTACTTACTTTGAAGTTTTTAAACCTTTGAGGGTTATGGATCACTTAAGACATTAAGGAGAAGTAACCGTGGAATAAAGTTAGTGACGAAAACATTGGCCTAGCTATTTTGTTCAAATGTATTAAAATCAAATAATTTTTGTTTTGAAGAAGGTAAATTAGTCCACTCAAATTGTTTGAAAAAACTAAATTACTCCACTCAAATTAGCACCAGAGAGAATCGAACCTGAGACTTTGAGGAGGAGCAAACTCTCAAGTCCCAAGCCAATACCACTAGGTCAAAAAATCAACATGAACTAGTTTGTAATTAATATCACTGTATTCATAGTTTGTAATTACTTAAACATTTAAGGGAAAGAAATCTCACATGAACTAGTCACGTTCTCACTCTCTCTTAAGGATTTGCAAACAATTGAAGGTTAGAAAAAATCACTGTCTCCAATTGAAGGTTAAATTACTGTATCACATGATCAGGAGCGGTGGGGGTGGTGGTGGTTGGGAAACCATTGAAGGACAAAGCCCCCCTTGATCTCATTTTAAGCGTTCCGTTTGCAATTGTTCACTGTCTCCAGTTATTTGTCTTTTTTATAATATGAGCACAATATTGATCATTCTTTGTTCATTATCATACCATTATTAATATAATTAATCTAATATGAGTTCAATATTGATCATTCTTTAGTGCATCTATTATTCATGACATGCAAGTTTTAGGGATTGTTCCTACAGAGGCCCAATAGACAATGAATTTTCTAAGTGAATCCTGGGCTAACATGGCTCAGAACGATAAAATTGTTGATTTTGACGAAAACGCAAGTAAGCCATTTCAATTGGTGGTCCCTAGAAAGAAGAAACACAAGAAGAAGCAACCTGAGGTGGGCAAAGGATTCAAGGTGGGTGCCTCAAGCCGTTCGCCTCATTAGTTTGCTTTTTTGCTTTCTATATGTTTTGGTTTTCTTTTGCTTTTATGGAGGGTTTTAGTTTTGTCCCCCCTCTTCTTTGTACTTTTCTTTCTTTCGTTTAATATATGATTAGAGCACTGCAGTAGGAGACCCCTCTGCATCCCATCTTTTGCTTAAAAAAAAGTAAAAAAATATTGATCATTCTTTTTTAATTATTTAACTACTCTAGTAACTATAATTAATTTGGGTGGTGAATAAGACACATTTTACAATTAAAATCAACATTATTAATATTTTTTTCTATAACCATGTCAAATTCAAAATAGACTCCTAATTTGAGACAAAGAGATTAACATTTATTTTTTCGATGAAAATACATATAAAGAGAAAACAATTTATTCTCCGACATTTGCTAAGTGTGTAGGTTGCAAAACCTAAGCAAACCAAGGAAATTTTTTATTTATTTAATTATTCATTGATAAATGTTAATATGTTAATTGTTATGTTAGTGTTTTTCTCCTTCGCAGAACTTGAACCTAAACTTTTTGCTTCCCAACTCCTTTAATCCCTTAGTTCAAATCAGTTGAGCTATCCAACCCCTCTAAACCAAGAAAAATATAAAAATAGAGAAAAGAAAAGGGAAAAACAAACAAAAATAAGGAATCAAAAGAAAGATAGAAAGAGAGAGAAAAGAAAGTAAAGTAATAAGATAAGAGAGAAAAGACAAGAAATATATATATATATATATATAT
>Ga0228710_1004389_pt1 | contig 22295 bp, 16 predicted proteins | sample MedpolnodulmetaG_FD_177995 | JGI IMG/M metagenome (GOLD analysis project Ga0228710, IMG submission 177995) | Root nodule microbial communities from Medicago polymorpha collected in Santa Monica, California, United States - pink nodules | ecosystem: Host-associated > Plants > Roots > Nodule...
AAACAGTTAATTTTACAATATATATAATCAAGATAAACAAATTAAAATGTGAATTCAAATGTAAGTTTTTTTTTTACGAAGTGAATTCAAATGTAAGTGTAATGTATTTTCAAATATATATAATATATAATCAATAACAACTAACATGCTATCACAAACAATTGTATGTTGTGGTGGTAAGTGATCATGTTATGTGTATACCTAGCTGTGCGCCTGTTCGATTCCTGCTTGGGGCAGTTTTCTTTTTTTAACATATAAAATAGTTGTTAATTAGTAAAAGGCTTTGAACCGGTTGGTTCATTGAACCGCCGGGTCACCGGTTCCTGGTTCAACCGGTCGGACCGGACCGCCGGTCCGAGTTTTAAAACTATGGTAGAAATTGTTGCGAAGAAAAAGTAGTTTAATTTGTGGTTGGAGACTGGTTCTCAATTAGTTGTTTTGGCTTTCAAATCTATCCATGTAATGCCTTGGAAAACAATAAATCGTTGGTTAAATTGTCTTCATGCTTGCAGGTCTATCAACTCTAGGATTACTCGCATTTTTAGAAAAACTAGTTTAATTTGTGGTTGGAGACTGGTTCTCGGTTGGTTGTTTTGGCTTTAAAATCTATCTATGTAATGCCTTGGAAAACAAGAAATTGTTGGTTAAATTGTCTTCATGCTTACAGGTCTATCAACTCTACGATTACTCACATTTTTAGAGAATGCAATCATTGTGCAGGTAAATTAGCATGTCTAGGTTTTAACTTTCATAATTTTAATAGGTGGAATGATGTACATTTTGAAATTAATGAAAACTTTGCTAGAAATAAGTTTGGTCTTCCTAATTTTAGATCCAGTTAATTCTTGAAAGGGTTTTGGTCCCTTTTCCCCCTTTCTTTTTTGTACTTTTTTTCTTCATCAATATTTGCATTTAATACTCCTTCAATAAACTTTTTTTTCTTCATCAATATTTGATTTAATACTCGTTCAATAATATTTTTGATACATGTAATACTCCTTCAATAAATTATTTTTGAAAGGATCTCTTTCACTATACTTGTAATTGTTAGAAGATAAAAACATAAACAAAACAAAAAATGATTTTTTTTTATAGAAAAACAAAAAATTGTTAAAACAGACTTAATGGCACGGCGTTAAATGCAAAAAAAAATAATAATAATAAATTAAAGACAAAAATTGTTAAAAATACTCTTGGAGTTGTAGTATATCCATGATATTTTTTAAGAGGAAATATCCATGATACTTGTAACTGTTAGAAGATAAAAACACAAAATATGATTGTGAGTTTAACTCAATTGGTAGGGACATTGCATAACATATACAAAGGTCAGAGTTCAAATCTCAGACACCTCACTTCTCCATATTTAAAATGTTCGAGCTACAACCATCAAACTACTTGACAAAAGAATACAAAATAAAAACAAAAACCGTTAAAAGCAACTGTTTTTTTAGTACGTAATGTTCAAGCAACCTTAAAGGCACGTCATTAAAGGCAAAAAAAATAATATTCAAACACTCTAAAAATTGTTCGTGAGCGCTTATCTCAATCGGTAGATATTGTATAATATATATAAGAGTTAGAGTTCGAATCCTGAATATTCACTTTTCTTTTAAGATCCAGATACTCCACTTGTTAACTTTAAAAACATTCTTTCTTTTTTTAAGGAACTTTAAAAATTTGTACCAAAAAAAAAACAGGAATTTTAAAAACATTCTTAAAATTTGATTATATAGGCATCAAATTATTGTTTAATATGCACGTGTCATATTGTGTCCTTGTTTACATTTCTATTGTATCATGCATCTATCCAAGGCAAATTTATACCCTTTAAATAAATTAACTACTCCGTTTATAGTTTTTCAAATTTCTAAAAATATATTCAATAGTTTTTTTGGCACCACTATATGGTACGGAATGAAACGCTCACGAAATTCACGTGAAATGTTGTATTTTTTTCGTACCGTATGGGAATGCTATAATTATCGTGGGTAAAATGCCTTAAATGAAAAATGTTTGGTTACATACAACTAGAAAAATTACAAGAGAAAATGATTAAATGGTATGATTAAAATAAAGATTTTGTCAAAAAACAAATTATTAAAATAAAGGTCTTGTTAACATGTTCCTAAACGTAGGACATACTACTTAAGAACTCAAAAGTAAGTATAAACTTTGAATCGAAAAGAGCAATTTTTATACATTAAAAAATTTGAGTACATAGGTTTTTAAACAAGATTACAAATAAAGCAAGACAAGGGTACATGTTATCATTTTCGTTAAATTATTTCTTTTTCTTGTAAACAAAATGTCTTTTAATTTTTTAATAGTGTGTCCTACCTTTTTTTTTATTTTTTTGTTAAAAATACATCTTTATTTTTTGTTTTGCTGAGTAGCACTTGTTCTTTGCCTTAATACCTGGGTTGCAATTTCGAGTCAATTATTTTTCTAGCATGCCTGATTTAGAGAACGCATTTACATATCTCATTACATTGTTTTTGTCTTGCGGTTCATTTTATAGGTTTGGTTTTTCATGGTAAAAAAAGTAAAAGAATGCTTTCATGGGATTTGGATACATGTATTTTGGTAAATTTGGAGGCAACGTGATTTAGTGGGGTTCAACCAACATGATCGTTTAACAAACCTTTAGACATGATTCAAATGTTGGTATGGTCTTGGATTAAGTGCAAGAATAAAGGATCCCCATATGCTTTAATTAAGTGAAACACTCAACCACGTAAATGTTTATAAGTGATTCTACCTATGATTTAATTTTTGGTTTTTCTTTTTAGTTTGATGGTGTGGTTGTTTTTTAATCTTTCTATGTTTTTGTTAACTTTGTAGCTTTCTAATAAGAGCACTTCTTATTCTAAAAAAAATAAAAAATAAATTAAAAGCACTTCCTTTGCTTTGAATGTTTGTCCTTCAAAAATCTCATTAACATTGTCCTTAAAAAAACATTTTTGTATTTTGTTTTTCTTTGTCCACATTTTACTCATTTTGCCGATGATAGCGTTAACATGCACATCACCATTCCTTTATTCATATCTTCTATTTTAAGAGCATTAAATATGGATTGATGGGATTAATTAAACATACTCTTTTTATTGCCATTAATTCCAATGCAGAAATATTTGATCTGAAGCGCGTAATTAACCCGTGTGAATTAACTTAATTTTTCTAATTGGTGCCTTAAAATGGGTTCCCTTATTGAATGCATATGTCCTTTCTCTTCAGTATATATACAGACTCAATATTATTCTTTAGTGAATATACTAAACAGTAATTAAACTCTCCTAATCTCCAAAAATGGTCCACAATGCTGCTCATTCATGGCACACTGGCTACTGTGATTGTTCATCTCATTGTCGCTCTTGTAATTTTCACACCCTTAATGCAATTATTTTCCCTTGTTTAATTGTTTTTATATTCACTACACACACTCACACGCAAATATGTATGCACAAACGTTTGGATTGACGTTGAGTTTAAAAGAGTTACGGTACACTACCGTAATTTCTGCAAAAGTTATATATATTATAAAGTTTAATTTAGGGTCTCAACAAAATCATATTACCTAAACTTACCATTAATTCAAATAAACACTAACTTAGTTTCATACTTTTGATTTTTTTATCATGTGTAGGTTGCCTCACATTATTTTGTCCCTGTGTTGCCTTTGGAAGGGTAGCTGAGATTCTTGACAAAGGAACAACTTGTAAGTGTGTGATCCAATATCTTTATAATATGAAGTTATTATTTTATTCATGATTAAATTCTGAATATTTTTTTTTTGTTTTGGTAAATTGCAGCTTGTTGTGTGCACGGACTATTTTACTGCCTGCTTGGTGGTTTTACTTATGTTGGGTCGTCACTCTATGCATGCATTTATCGTACAAAATTAAGGAAGACTTATGGAATTGATGGGAGCAAAACTTGTGATTGCATCAGTACCTGTTGTTGCCTCTCATCAATTTCCATTTGCCAAGAATTTCGTGAGCTAGAAGCCCGTGGTTACGACGTGTCTGCTGGTAATTAGACTAATTTCATATTGATATACTCCATCCGATTTTAAAAAAATAAATAAAAAGTATATGTATTTAGTCGAAAAGAGTAGTAATATAATGCACATCCATGTTTCCATAATCTCATTTTTATCAGGTTGGAAAGAGAATGTGAGAGTGAAAACCAGAGGGGTGATGGAGGCTCCAACAGCGGAAAATGGCATGGCCCGTAAATAGCCAATGACATATAATATTCATTCATGCTCTTCAAAGTTCAGAAGAAGGAATTGTTTTCCATTTTGTTTGGGTTTATTTGGATGTATTTTGAACTTTAAAACTTTCTATTATCGTTGGGGTTTGTTTGGTGGTGTTCCATTATCGTTGGTTTATTTGACAAAGATGAATGAATTGCTTTTCATTGATATTTAACGTGATTCCATGTTACTGTTTTTCTTTTTCTTTTTCTTTTTCTTCATACAAATGATTCCATGTTTTGTTAGTGTGAATTGAGGATCTCTGCTGGTAATTGTAAAAACCAAGATAACAATGAATGACTACTAAACTCACATTTAAGTATTGTAAAAAAAAAAAATCTCATTTAAGAGATTTAAAAGTTAAAACGATTGTATTCTGAAATTCACAGCATCTTATTAGAGTTGAAAGAGGTATCTTATTATTTTATCCAAATGTTGTTGGATAAATGATTTATTGTATTTATGCCAATGGTTTTATATATACATAATATATTACATATTTATATTCAAAATAATGATAATTATTACACCCCCAATCATTATTATGAATAAAAACTAATTTTTTGTAGGTTCATTTAATAACTAGTGTATTTGGTCTATGGATCAGATTATTCAAATAACAATATAAATTGTTTTTTTCTCATAATAATGACCCAAAGATGTACATCTAATTCTTTTTTTGGTGAAATTGTACATTTTTTTTCTCGTCTAGTAACCTAGTGGCTAGAACTCACACATATAATTATAATATAATAATGAAAAATGTACTCTGGTTGATTATTTTTTTAAAAGAATCGCTCTAATTGATTATTTGTGGTTCGTTTAGCATTAATTGTATACTTTACAAATTAAGGAAAATAAAAAAAAGCTCAACAAACGACCATAAATTTGGCAGCATAAAAATAAAAAGTTACTTGATTGATTTACTCATTTCTATTTCTGACTGGGTGCATTTATGAAAATCTTCTATATCTATATATAAAGAGAAAATATAATTTTGGTGTAATATATTTCTTCGATTGTTTTTAAGGAATATTTTTTTCTATTAATAATATTTATTTTAATTAGTTGTATTATTTTTCTAATAATATTATGTAAACTAATCCGCACATCCGATGCACGGGTTTATTTGAGCAAAGTATTTTATTATTTTAATAAAATTTAGGTTGTCCCCTAAAAAAAATTAGGTCATATTTGAAATGTGTGTTTAATGACCTTTACCAATTTTTGTAAAAGAATAAATTTTATATTCAAAAGAAAATAAAAAAACATAATAATTTTTTAAAATTTACTAAAAAGACCAAAGGTTTCTAGCACAAGAGATTGTGAGTCTTTTACAAAAAGTTCAAAGAATCATACATAACAATGATACTGCTTAGGACTATAAGTATAGTCTTCAAAAAAAATTAGTTTATCATTTAAAAAGAGTTAGCGGTGCAACAATTTACGCTCTTGCATTTCATTACATATATCATTGATATTGAAATCTAAGAAACAAACTAAATTATGCAAAGATCTGAAACAAACCTTAAGGAATTTCCAAAATCATAATGTTTTTAGTAGGAGGAAAATCATATAATGTTGACGACTTGAAGTTGTAAATTATAAATATGTGTGCACGAAATCAATGCCATGCAATTCTTATGTAAAATTCAAAGTATCATCCTTAACTCCTTATTCAAGGGGGAACATGAGCGATTTAACCAACGATAAAATTGTTGTTACATCATTAAAAATTCAGAGGTTCTTGGATCTTACGAATGCGGAAGCTATAGTGTATGAGACTTTATGGACAACTAAACTTCTAGAATTCTATTCTCTCCCCTGCACTTTTCGCTCGCACCCAGTCAAATTGATCAAAATACATTTGCGTTAGTTAACTAACGCAAGTGTAAAACTATGCGTTACTTAACTAACGTTGCGTCACTTAAGATGCGCACGTGTAAAACACTTCGTGAGTTAACTCACGCAAAATGTTAACACATGCGCGAGTTAACTCACGTTCTACTGATATATCAGTACACCATTAAATGCTGTACTGATATGCTTTAATTGCAAAGTGTGTCACTAATGACTTGTAATCTTTACACGTTCATAATTGAACCAAATTACGTCAGTTTAACAAGATTATCGAATAATACGACATAATCGATCAAAATTACACAAAAACATCGTTTTTCTCACAATCACATAATCACACAACGATCCAAACGGTCCAAATTACACAAATTCCTCGGTAATGACCCGTAATCACTTAAACACACTTAATGACACATAAACGATCCAAATTACACAAATTTGTCAATAAATTTCTAAAATTACATAATCTCACATAAATGATCAAAATTACCCAAATTCATCGTTAAATTACACAAATTCATTAAAATTCAACAATACGGACACAAATTCGGAAAACATTACACTATTACACTTCAATGGATCAGACAAAAAGATACAAAGTGTTATTCTCAACAATTAACCTAAACATGTAATCAACGTCGGTATCATCTTTGAGAAATTGTGGATAATACACGGTCTTCTAGAAGTCCTCTTCCTTATCCTCCGCTAAGTCCAGGCCTGGCGCATTTACTATCACATCACGTGTTCTATGATTTGAACCAATTTGGATAAAGAAGACGTCAAGTTTTGCCTTTAACTCGTCCAACTTGTCGGTGGGGTTTACAGTGAACCAAGCCCTCTTTTTCACATCTACATAACGAACTTCAAGTTTAACCGGATCTTCTTCATCTTCAGACATGTTTCACTTCACAAAAATATAATGAAAAACAAATATGAGATAACACAAATAGTTGAATAATTAGAGACAAAGTAATGCGAGAAATAATTGGTGTGACAAAACCGGCCACCAAAGAAATATTTCATTTCATATATTTATATAATATATAATATTAGTTACATATTGGCCACAAATATCCAAATTACATAACCGGCCACCCAAAAATACGTCGGGGTGTGATACCACCAAAAAATAGGACGAACACCGACCGACCAAAAAGTGTCATAACCTATAACCTATCTAAGATGTCTAGCGACATTCCTAAATTTTCCTCTTCTTCCATGTATTCCATGACTTCAAATTCTTGTTCCTTTTTCTTCAGAGTGGGAGTATTATCACAAACAATTGGATTGTGCTCATTTGTTGGTTTCTTTGGCGGCTTTGGCTCCTTAGACATGAGCTCATTGAAGGCGTTTTGTCTATCCAAAAATGCAAAATGCCAATTCTCCACCTCACCAATCTTGTTGTTCATCCACTCCTTACAACTCGATGGTAACAGACAACCTTCCTTCAAAATAACATGATGATAGTGGTCGGGAATTAAACAAAGACACATGATATTGGCATGTGGATTAAGTGGTGGAGCACTTCGGATTGGGAAATATGTCACATACACCACCCATTTCGGGCAAAGTCAATAGAACAACGAGTCTTTTGTAGCAAGAAGCAATAATGTGACCCATATCTGGAGTGGTCAACCACTTATCTACCGACGCAATACCACTTGTACATTTTGGAGGGTATAAACCATTCAAGATTTTGTTATAACGCTCCTCCGTGTCATATATCGGCATGTAGTCACTCTTATGATTTCTCAACTCTTGAATAAGTGCTTGACGAACCAATACATGATCTTCCTCATCCATCCCTAAGTGCCTAGCTACCACCCGGAATGCACAATGACCATCCCCTTTAACATTCACAATTTCTTCAAAAAAAGGCCTCGTGATATTTGGAATTTGTGAAATGTATGGGATATTCTGAAACGGTTTTGAAGTAGAGGATGAAGCTAGTGAGCGGGATTAAGTGCCAAGGCGTGTATCTTTCCTTTTTGGAAGTAACCTCTTTGGTTATGAAGGTTGATTATCCGGATTTTCAAAATCAATAGTCTCCCACCTAGAGGGGATTCGACCCGTTGATGACACTTTGAGTGCAGTCCTCTTCCTTTTAGGTGCTCCCTTGGTTACCGCCTTTCTTCAAGGTGGACACAAATTTGTGGTTTCCGAAAATGCTATTTGACGCATCATCTCTTTGATGTAGAGTTTCATATTGTAAGGGCGTCTTGAGACGTTCTTGAATGCCATTCCACTCTTCCATCACGGAAAAATCATCATCAATATCTTCTCCTTGTAGACTTAACCTTTTCCAATGAGGGTATATATCATCCAAGACAAGAGGCAATTTTTGGTTGCTCTTCATGGCAATAATACATGCACAAGGTGATCCGTACGATGTCTTTTTCACACAACCACAATCTTCCCTATCAAAGGCGAATGTCTTGGAGCGTTTCAATTCATCATAGATAAATTTCAATGTCCGTCTAGACACATAACCCTCCAACTCTCTCATCGTCTTGATGTTTTTGTATGTGTGTTCCAAGACCGTTTTGTTCCTCCCAAAACTTCCTTGTATCTCACCAAATTGCACGGCCAACATCTTGTCTATTTCATCCCAACATGATGCCAAATCACCCACGCTACTCCTCAAATATTTTTTCAACACTCCATGAGCCGATTCAACAATTTTTGTGGTTCTACACCCTAGATGTAAGACTTTATTCGTCCATGCCCTCACAAATTTTTCCTTAAGGTTCAAAACCGTGGTTTCAACATATGTTATGAATTCTGGAAATGGCATGCATACCTCTTTGAATTTCAATAAATTACTTGCATATGATTCCTCCGTAGGAGATTCGACCAACTCTCACCAAGCGATCACGACTTTCTCAACAACCTCTTTATTCTTCACCTTGTTCTTCTTCAATTATTTCTTGTCAACTTTTGCACCCTTAGCTTTGGGTGAACTTTACAATCCGTCATGCACTTAGCCCTTACATTCTTCCCAATATGAAAAAAACAAAGCATGGTGTATGTTTCAGGGAAAATTGTGCCAACGACATTCATCAAAGCACCATCCCTGTCGGTGACAATCACCCTAGGCATGTTGTCTTTTAAGGACATAAGACCTTTCACCATCGTAAGTGCCCAAGTAAAGTTATCCTCTAGTTCAAAGTGAAGAAAGGCGAAATCAACGGAATGCGTCATTTTTGTAGAGGTGCAACCAACTATCTCAAACAACGGCATTTAGTAGTTGTTGGTTTTGTAAGTGGAGTTCATGACCAAAACGGTCGGAAAAGTGTTAAGCAATCTAATTGACTCCGGATGAGCAAAAAATATGTCTTCAAGATTGGTTTCGTTACTATTGCATCTTGTGAAATAGACGTATTTATGCTCCACTAACTTCGAAATCAAGTATTGCAACTCCGTCATGTTACCTCTTTCCCCCTTGCGCCATCTTGTTTGCACATTGTACACTTGCTTGATAATTGTCACACTATCTTTGTTATTTTGCTTCAAATTGGTGAGAATATTCTGAGGCACCGTCAAGCTCTTTGTCATGTCGATAACTTTTTTCTTCTCATCCGCACTAAGTCTACCCGCAATAAGGTGTCCTGATAACTTTTCATCCAAAGTCATGGTTGTGCATTCCACAAAGCATTGCAAGCCACCAATCATTTGTTTCCTTATCAAAGAAACCTTTCAACCTAAACGGACAATGACATTTCTTTGAGCAGGTGCCTTCAAGGTTCGGTTTCTTCCTTGTCTTAGGTGGCTTGTATATCCCACTCCTTTCACATTGCATCGTCAAGTACATCCTTTTTATAACGGATTTATCTATACAAACACTAAATCTGGCCCTTACCCCTTATCGACGAACCCAATCAAGCAACTCTTGTCGCTCTCTCCATCTTGCATTTGTTGTAAAAAATGAGGCGGTGTTGCGACCTTCACAAACAACACTGATAGGTACCGGTTTAGGTTCTTCAATTTTACTAATGCGAGCTTGAAATGAAATTTTGACTTTAAATGGTTTCACATTAACGGTTGGTTTGACATCGCCGGAAGCATCACTGGAAGCTTCATTTTTGGCCGGTTTCGGTTCAACGTCATCACCCGCCGCATTGTCAACCATCTCACTATATATCTATTGAAGAAAAAAAATAACAAATGAAGAATAAATGAATAAATAAATTACTTGTGGAACAAGTTAACCTAGAACAAAAGTGGCTCAAAAAAAATCAAAAAACAGGACCCTGCAGTGGCGTGACTTAAGTCCCGCAACACTTTAACTCCTGCGTGACTTAAGTCACGCAGCCTTTAATCCTTACGCAAGTTAACGTGCGCACAAAACCCTACTGCCTACGAAAAACAGACGAACCAAGCACAAAAACCAGCAAAATGAGATGAGTTTTGATGATACAATACCTGATATTTGATGCTTGATGAGCATAGAAATTTGCTTCCTGACGATTTGCAATGGTTTTGGATGAGGATTTTGAACCAAAAATTCGCACTTTTTGGGTTTTTGGAGGTGGAGGGAAAGAAAATGGTGCTTGGAGTATGGACTGATGGGTTTTGTACGAAAACAGTAACTCTGCGTTACTTAACTCACGCTGCGTGAGTTAAGTTGCACAACGTTACTTAAGATGCGCAAGGGCAATTTGGGCATGACTGTAGGGTGCGAGTGTTTTGTGCTGGGTAAAGAGCAGAAATCAAACTTCTATTATCTTTGGAGCAACCGATTTGAGTTTTTTTTTTTTTTGAAAGAGTCTGACCTGGGTTTTGTTTTCATACTTTTAACATAAAAAAAGAATATGAAGCAATATAGATTGTTGGTCTTCATAACAACCTCGGTTGGCCATAGTTCTTCTTGTTCACATAGTATCAACGTAATCTGTGTAAGGCTCATCCGCAACCATCAATAGTCAAATAAATTACAATTATTTTATCATTATATCTTAGCAATAAACCATCAATGATCAAACATGTAATTAACGACAATTCAAACAGACATCATAAAACAAAGGTAAATCAAAGAAAAAGGAAAATATGTGTAGTGACATGAATTTACTGAAATAAAGACTCGGTATACATTGTACCCCAAACAAAAAGAGTCGGTATACTAGTACTCCGCATGGTCCAGATTTGTCAATCATTGAGTTTGTGAGAAAAATATGTGTAGTGCCATGAATTTATTTCTAAGAATCATTCATTAACAAATCTTAAGAGGCAAAAAGAACACATACATGTCCAGCCACTAACTACCTAATTGTCCACCGTGATTTGACGCTGATGCATGCCTTTAATTGGTTGATTGCAAAATCGTGATGCCTTCGTGGGAAAAGTAAGTAGTAGTGGTATTTAGTATTGCTCTTATTAAAATATTTCAGTAACTATTGTTGATTGGGAAGGAAGTTGCTCTTAACGATCTTATGCAATGGTTGCCAATATTAAGTGTTGTCAAGAATGAAGAATCTGTTTCACTATGAATGTTTCTATAAACTACCAATATAATGGCTAGAAATCAAGAACATGGAAGAAGAAAAGGAGCTAATAGTGACAGAACTATTTAAATAGATTTTATTTTTTTGTACTACCTTTCTTAAGGTTTCAACGGCTAAACGTGAATAAGGAAGTTACTCAAGAAAATTAAAAAAAACAAACTTTTAACCATGGTAGATCATTAACTTTCATATAGACTTGCCACTTCATAAAATCGTCATCAATTAGTATACAGATTGCAATTTTGCTACACTTAATTGATAGAAACTAGTAAACAACCTCAAATCATGATAATTGACATTTTTCCCCATTTTCTTTTTCCTTTTCAAGAACAATACAGGGTGACCATTTTGCCCACCACGTAGATATATTATATATTAGATTATACATGTGCAACATCAAGGATGAGCTGAAAAGAAAGCGAGCAGACCCACAAGTGGTGCATTGATATATGTAGTGGGCTCAGACTGCTGATAGAAAGGCCTAGAATCAGGGAACGAATCTGTAGTGTTGGTAGGCCCACCAACTACAGCTCCAACCAAGACATTTGGGTTAGGGTTTGGGCTGAAGAAATATTGAGATCCAGCTTTGCATCCAATGTGGGCTGGATGGGCTGAAACTGAGGGAATGGAGCTTCCTCTATGGTGTATCCTCCGTGGGTAGCGTGCACCATAACCAACCATGTAGGACATTCCCAAAGGGTTATCCCCAAGAATGTAGTTAACCTAGCAGTAAATGAAAGCAACGTTAGCATTTACATTCACATGTAGTGTGAATTATTAGAATAACGTTACCAACTTTGTTTATATATCACGTGTTGATGTCATTTTATTTTACTTCAATGAGTTCAATGTCATGAAGACAAAATCTAGCCGTTAGTTTTGTCTGATGTTGAAAACAAGAAATTGGTCCCAAAGAATTAATCAACGGTGAAATGAAGCTGACCTGGCGTTTGGCAAGGCCTTTGAGTAAAGCAGGGGTTGCAGTGGTGTCACCACATGGCACAACCTTATTGGCATGGCTTAGGTAATTGGAATAAGCTAGTAACAGGAAGGACAAGGACGTTACATGTTGCATGTTACTTCCACCAGCCTTGAAGATAAGCCCACCTTTTTTACATTAACCAACAAAAGAGGAAGTTTTGAGTTATTTAGGAAAGAAACAAACAAACACTGTGGCTACCAACATTGCCGTCTATGCAATAATAACTGTGCACAATACTAAATAGGGAGAACATTGTAGTTATACATACAAACACTCAATCTAAGGCTTTTCCTTGCAAAAAGAAAAAACATTAATGATGGCTTAGGCCTTTGGTCATGGACACATGGGTCTCATTAATCATATTCATTATTTAAATGCTATAATCACGGAGAATCACCTTTCTCAAAAGTCAAAAATAAAGGGGCAAAACAAAACACAGTGAAGGGAATATATACCTGGGGAATATTGAACTTGTGCGTGAGAAAATCCAGGCAATGTTGAACAAATAAATTCATCTGCGTTTCGCTTGAACGAAGAAAAATAGTTTGCTCTTCCCATTAACACCTCCTGCACAAGATAACATAATGTTCATATTTTATTGATGGCTTTTTTATATATTAAAGATTTGTATATGAGCTGAACCCGTGACCTAACAGGATACAGTACAAAACCCAATGACTTTGTGATAGTTAACATTTTTCTAGGGTTTGCTTTTCTTAAAGAGTATAATGTACTAGTAGTATGTATAAAATGTACTGTACAGTGTATGTATAAATTTCAGAGTTACAGAGCAGTGACAGCAAGGGAAAGGTTGATTATAAAAAAGTGCAGTGATATTTGTACATCTAATTGATGACAACTTTGGTGACAACTTTTTTCTCTTTTTTTATTGGCCAAAAACAATGAGAGAGAAAAATGAAGAGAGAATAAGAATGTCATGTGAATATGAGAAAGAAAGTTGTCCAAAAGTTATCACATAATGGTTGTACAAATATTATTTCTCTAAAACAAGTTACCACAATGGTGAGTTACAAGAAAAGAATGCAAGAAATATGATGTTGATAGGGGCTTAAAAAAGGAAGTCACAGAGTACTCTATCCCTGAAAGAAAGTGAAGTTGTGCAGAAAATAAAGGTGAGGTGCACATGCATAGTGCAGTACTAAAAAAAATTAAATGAAAATAATTAAGGGGTGAGACTTTTTGTTCCAAATGTTTACGATATGGAGGGCAAAGAGTTTGGCCACCCAGTTTGGTTCAGATTAAAGCGACAATACATTCCACCCAAATTCTAGTCCTTCAAGTTTTAAAGACAAAATTGCCCCTTGATATCAATCAATCTCATAAATTAATTCAATGGCATAAGCATACACAATTTAGATCCAAAGTTCCAATTATCACGGAATGTCTTGCTTGAATAATAAACAAAAACGGTGCCCACATGAAGCTCAAGAATGAAATTCCCATCATGTGCAAATTCAATTATCAGCATTTCACAAGTCCCTTTTCTCATTGCTATCTTGACTTTCAATACCAATCATCAACAAACGGATAAAGCTTTTCTAAAATTAAAGCAAATAAATCCAATCTGTACTCACATTCCCTTTCTTGTTGTACCATGCATATGCACAGTTGCACACAACCTCTTCATCGTGTCATAGATTCCAAGTGACCCACCAATTAGATAAAGTCAAATTAAAAATACTTTATTCTCTTGTACATTATTGAACCTCATTTTACTCTTTTTTTAATAGAAGAAATAATTGAACTGGAGCCCTGTTTAGTTTAGCTTCTACATCCTTCAAAAGCAATTTTGGTTAAAGCTACATATCCTAACTTTTGAGTTTACAATAATCGATTCTCCATTAAATTTTATATTTTAATTATTACAACCATTCTTTTCCTTTATTGTCCTTTATCTCATTCTTTTTTGTTTGTATTTAATTTGATGAACCAAATTTAATCAAAAAATCTAACGAATCAAATTAGCCCCATCAAATGTTTATGGTCATGAGTTACCAAGTTTTGAATTTTTCTTTACGATTTTTCCGTCCAAATTTACTGTATTTTTTTTACGCTATATTTTATCATTTTTGGCAACCAGCTCCATTATTATTTAACTTAAATATATTTTTATCAAAAAATATAAAATACATAGAACAAATATTTTATCAAAATTTTTTAGTTTAATGATCGTACTTATTATTTTTAAATTAATATATAGAAAAAATTATTTATTTAAATTAAATAATACATCTGCATTTAGTATTGATCTACATATACATTCAACTATGTCCATTTATTTGTATTTAGCTATGTCCATTTTAGTAATTATACATTCAAAAACTATTTTGATCAAAACTATCCAAACAACATCCATTATGTTTAATCAATTCTACATTATTGTATCCAAACATAAATCAATTCTCTCAAAATCAATTATATCCAAAGTTAAACCAAACACACACTTAGTTTACTTAATATAACCGATTTACTACAAGCGGATTACTTTTTTATCTAATCAAGTTCAAGATAAGAACTCATATACTTCATATTTTTAGCAAAATCATTTTACAGAAGAAACACAATGCATTTGGTGTGAGAATAATTAATGGTATTCAAGTGAAATGCTCTTTTTTAGTGTTTTGCTTGTAGTGATGAATATATGATTATGGGCCCGTTTGTTATAGGTTTTTTTTAAAATAGATTTTGGTAGTGTAATGTGTTTTTGTTATATTTTTTTTAACAAAGAAATTTTTAAGGAAAACTTTAAATGAAAAATCTGTTTAAATAATTTATCTTATAATGTCATTCTAAGTATTTCATCATTTGGTTATAATTTTTTTCGATACTAAAATTTTGAAAAAAATCTCTACAAAAAAAAGTTATTTCAAATAGCTTTTCATAAAAATCATTTTTTAAAGATGTCATTTTGAAAAAACATGTGATTTTTACTATGTAAAATCTCAAACAATAAATATTTAAGTTAGTGAATGTTAAAATCTCTTTTTTAATTTATATCAAATGAGTTTGAAATAACTTTTACTATTTTTGAGTAAATTTAAAAAACATCTATTTTTAAAAATACAAAGGAAAATCCATTTTTTAAAAATCTAAACGGGCCTATACGTATTGGGAATGGACCAATAGAGTCCTAATTGGAGAAAGTGCATCACATTGCACAGACCACGTGATAAGGGAACTTTATCACTAGATGCGCTCCCACATGCCTAACGGGGAATGCGAGACAATAGGAACAAAAACAACACATACAAGACAAACAAAAAACTTCGATAAGCACCCACACACATACCAAATGATAACGTATTAAAATAACACACTTCAATTAAATAATAAGGCATTTCCTAAAATACTGTAGTACTTAGTATTGGTTCAACAGGATCTTACTATACTAATTGTAAAATGAATGTACCTTAGAAATGAGGACATTAATCCCAGCATGCTTGTTGTCCCAACCAAACTCATTAATGGTGTCACCAGCTCTCAAAACAACCTCGTTACGAATAATGTATTCTCTGTATAGACGTCTACGCGAGGCCTTGTGCAACCACGCTGCAGCCCAAAGCAACTCATCCTAAAACCATAAGTGATTTTCCAATTAATTAAATATTAATCTTATAGAGAAAAACGTAATGCGGTAAGTATTAAATACTCCTACTGAATAGTACCATCACAGAGGGGAGGGTATTGTTCTGTTATGTTACTCTCAAAATACAGTACCTGATAACCGTTTACATCACAGTAAAATGGGCACACTGCACGGCGTAGGCTGTTACTGTATGCACCACGATGTCTGTCAGCAAACTCAAACACCTGCACACACACTCACCACCATCAACGGTCATTTTCTTACTATATTTTAACGGAAAATTTTATTAAATGCATAAATAACTGTACCAACTAACTCCGTCATTCATAACAGAAAAAAGAAAAGTAGTAAAAGTAAAAAGTGAAATTAAATTCCCGGTAAAGTGCTAGGAACGGGCACAAAAAAAGTGATTTTACAAACCACTTTTCAAATTTACCACGGTTTTGCTAGTTTTCAATTAAAGCCAAACAATATTGCTTTTTTCAGTTTTTCATCAATCATAAAAATAATAAATAATTAAAAAAAGAAGAAGAAAAGAAAGGATAGTGAAAGAGAGAGAAGATTGTATGGAATGGGAATGAAAGCGACGCACCGTAACGGCACGATTGAGAAGCAATTTAGAGTAAGCAGGATCACGTGATCTGAACACAATGGAAGCAGCGGCAAGTGCAGCGGCGGTTTCACCTGCCACGTCAGATCCTGGATGGGACCCATCGATCTTGTAAACTGTGCGTAACGTATCCATATCTTCCGGCCTCTCCCAACAGTTATGGTCCGATAAAGGATCGCCGACTTGAACAAACACCACGCCGGAACCTATCTTTGACGTCGCCTTTAAAAGATAATCCGTTCCCCATCTCACTGATTTCAACGCGTTACCTAGCTCAGGTCCCATTACTCTTCCAAAATCAATCACACTCCAAGCTAACATCGTCGTTGTAAACGCCATCGGAAACCCGAACTTTATGTTGTCGCCGGCGTCGTAGTAACCTCCGGTCAAGTCCACCTGAAACAACAAATCAACAAAAAAATAAAAAAACAACGCAATGTAGGTCAAAACAGAGCACTGTGTGAAATGTAGCCTACTCCGGCGGTTGCGCCGTCGTAAATTCCAGAGTCACGGCGCCAGTGAAGACGCTGATCAGAGGGGAGTTTGCCAGAGCGTTGTCCTTCGAAGAAAAGAATGCTCTTACGGAGAGCATCGTGATAGTCATGACCAGCGGCGATTGTTCGGAGCAAGAGGATGAGTATGGTGAGGACGTGAAATGTGGTAACAGATGATAAAGCATTTCGCGCCATTTTTTTGCTATTTTTTCTTCTTCCAACTATGACCCTGTTGGTGAAGAGTAATGTGTTTGAGCAAGGAAGAAGAAAACCGTAGAGGTAGTTAAATAAACGAGAAACTGAGAAAGTGTCCTTGGATTCCAGTGGGTTCTCCAATTATAGATTGCCACGTGGAGATAGATACTGGTTTATTTCCGGAGCCCGATGCAGAAGTAGCTTGACCGGGTATTGACTGTGTCGGGTCGGGTTGAACTTTATTGGAATATTATAATGAGGGAAATGTGTTGGGTACCGCCAATGAATGGGAAACACGTGGAGTAGGAGGGAAGAGGGATGGGGTGTGTGGGACCCAATAAGGTTACTTTTTGGTGGGAATGGGAGAATGATTGTGAAGCGTCAGATGAGGTTTGACTGTTTGTGTTGAGTGATATCTGTATAGGGAAGAGAGAAGCATGTGACTTCATCTTTACTGGTTGGGTTCTAAGTAACTAGACTAGTTATAGTTACTAATTCCCGTGGTTTTTTTAGATAAGTTGAGTTATTCACGTGATTGGTTTTTTAATAAAGAAGACTTGTTTAAATTTTGTCACACAAAATAAAATGAAAATTGGGTTTCATTAACTATTTTCTAGTTGGGAAACAAAGAATAAACAAAAACAACAACTTCATCTCTTGTGAAGATAACTTCAATGGCAACATTCAATAGCAAGTTGGTGATGCTTCGAAATGGAATATGCAATTGTGAGTATGGATGGCGTCCGAAGGGAATCGATTTTCAAGTGGAATTATTTTTATTTTACTCGATTGTTACATCTTCGAAAAAGTTTTTCAAGGACACAACCTCAAATAAACATTATTTAAACAAACTCACATAAAATTAAATAAAAAGTATTTAGTCACATCATTTGCTATATTGTCATTTTATTTTCTTTTAATTTTTTCTTGGCTTTGTGTATGTGCCCAAATATATTTATTTGAGTTTGTGTCCAATAAACATGAGAGACGAAAAAAGAGATATAATATTATAAAGAAAAAAGAATATTAAATGTGTGGTTGAGATGTAACAATTCAAAAATGGATAGAATTCTATTTGAGAGAATCCATGAGATACTTGAACTTAATGTTAAATAGAGTTGATTAGAATAAATATTTTAAAAAATTACTGTATAACTTTAGCATAACAATTTATTTGACATTACTTCAGAACAACATCAACACAAAATACAATGAAAGATAAATAAACTCAGCTAGATTAAGCCAAGGATGGTAGAAGTCTAAGATATTGGGCTCCAAATGGAACAAAAGAGAAAAATACTAACAACGAATTAAAAAAAAGTTTTGTTAACCAGTGCCTTTAGAGTAATGGTTAAGGAATCGACAAATAAAATTTTTGCTTTGGAATATAAAATGTTATTTTTTATCGTATAATTTTCATGAAAACTTGCTTGTGTTTGGATGCTTAACCAACACCCTTAAAGCACTGGTTAACATTCTCCATTAAAAAAGGGTTTGTATATCTATAAATCATAGCTTAAGTGACAAAATATCAAAATTATTAGGTCATATGTCATAATTGAAATTTGAATCCAAGTCTATCTATTTGTGTGTGTGATTTCACTATACTTTGCAATTTTGTTTATCTATTGAAAATAGGAGAATGCTAACCATTGTCCTTGGGGCATTGGATAATGGGATAAAAATAAAAATATAGTATTGGAAAATGGTGAAAAGTGATAAATTTAACTTTTTAAAAGTCAAAATGTTGTTGAAACCAATGCAAACATGCTACTTTTGGCTTCCTTAACCATTGAGGGCAATGGTTACCAAGACCCTTAAAAATATAGTTTGTCTAACATAAATAATATTGTACATGTTAAAACGACTAAAAATAATAATTTTTTTTATTGAAAACAACGATTAGCCCTTTTGAAGGAAGCTATTCAGGAACAAATGGAACTCTTTTTACCTCAGGAACAAGTAGAAAAAAATTGATTAATAATTTCATACCTTTATTATTTTCATAGTTAGTATCTTTTAATATATTTTCTTTAAATATTTAATTTTAAATTAAAATATTTATAAAGAATTTTATTTATATATATTCAATGTAAAATGTACAAAATCGAATACAAACTTACTATTTTAAACTTCTTAACACGTGCAAGTTTGTATATGATAGAAAAACCATTAAAAAAACATTGTTTGCATAAAAAACTTAAAAAATAATTGATCGTCTACAAAAATGCAATATATCTATTATGTTATAATTATTTTTCAGGGTTAAATACGTTTCAGATCCTTGTAGATATACCAACTTTTTGTTTTAATAATTCTAATAAGTTTCTTCGGCTCTTAGTCCTCTAAAAAATTTCTATCATTACTTTTGATCTCCACTCTCAAGTCAGCTCCCGTATTGTCTTCGTATTTTTTAATTAAACTTTCCAAAAACATTTAAAATACTGTAATAATCTCTTCCAAAAAATTAGATTTTTAACCAAAAAACATAAATTAATTATGAATTTTTAATTGCCAAAAATATAAAATTCGTATTTAATTTATGTTTTGTTAAAAAAAACTATTTTTTGGGCGAAACTATTGTAGTATTTTAAACCTTCCTAAAAAAATTCATTCAAAAATAAAAAACTACACATGAGCTGACTTCTTTCATTGGTTCTCCTTCTATGGGTCCGTCACTCTGTTTCACAAGCCTTTGAACATTTTTTCGCGAGGAGTCGTTTGGGACTTATCACTGGTTATCGTTTGTAACAATATTAAAATGCAAAATATTTATTACTTATACCTATAATTTGAATCAAAATTTTATAAATTCATTGTTCATACTCCCTCCGTCCCATAATAACTAAGCCAAATGCAAAAAAAAAAGTGTCCCAAAATAACCGAGCCATTTCATTTTTCAATACATTATTAATTACTTTTTTCCTTTTATAACTCTAATTAATATTACTTTCATCACTCTCAATTCAATATATTCCACTTTGCATTTATGATAGTGGAGAATGTACCAATACTTAACAAAAGCACTTAAAAATATTTTTCTCCCTCTTTCATTTATACATTTTTCTTAATATGTGCGAAATGAGTTTTTGGCTCAGTTAATTTAGGACGGAGGGAGTAATTTATATGCATCAGCGCAATAAAAAACAGACGGACGGGTACGAAATGTCCGTCTAAATGCTGGTAGGAATAAAAAAAACATAAATTCAAATCAAGCAATTTGACTTAAGTTATATTTTTTTTCGAAAAACTCAATTTATTGATAGAACAATTATTGGTCAAACTTTATTTACTTATTACTGAATGGATAACACTCGTGTGACGTAGCTTTTGGCGACATTATTTCTATCTATATCTTAATCAATTATTCTCTTTTATCAAAATAATCTGTTTTAATCATTCATCTATCATTTTCTCTCATTTAAAATGCACAACGTCACCAAAAAACTATGCCACTAAATTAAAATCCGAACTAAACTCACGGCTACTGGAGTCGTTTTTCAGGTAGGGTTTAGCATGGAAAGGGGAGTTGTTTCCCATCATGGGAAAGATTTTTATGACCATTAGATCATGTAAGGAACATAATATTATCGTAGTCTTTCAACACTAGATTATTTTTACATTATCTTCATCATTCTTCTCCCTCCATGTCTCTACTCACCCCCCACCACCACCACCACCAAACAACCTCTCAAATTCCAGCTATTGACCACCACTGACTCCATCTCCATCATGTTGTCCTTAAAACACCCAGAAAATAAAATTAAAGAACAATTAACAAGAAATACCATTGCAGATTTTGTATGATTGTTTTTAACTTACAAAGATATATACACCTCGAGAAGGTTTCCAACCATCATCCTTCCTGCAAATAGATATTTTGAAAAACATCAGACACTTATAGAAAATGTTTTGTTCATTAATGTTCAATTTTGTTTTCCTATGAACAAACAACAAGATTCTGAGTGTTATAATCCAATAATCATATAATTATTTCATGAGTAAATAGGCAATTACCCCCTAAAATTGTAAGTTTCGTCAATTACCCCCTGAAATTAACAAAACTTCAATTACCCCCTGAAATTGCACAATGTTAATCAATTTACCCCCTCCGTCAAATTTTTCTGTTGGTGAACATGACGTATTGCAAATACCCCCCCTGAAGTTTTGCACTTGTGTGCAAAATGCCCCTCAAACTTGAAAATTTATATTTTTTTTGTGTAATGAGAACTATTACTTGTCAAAACTTTATTTACATACTCGTTGAATTCTTAATTATCTGTGGTTATTATTTAAGACGAAAAACTAACACCACAAAGGTAAAAATGATACAAATGCATTGATTTCATTTTTCTAACATTGAACAAATTTCAATAATGATTCAAGCAAAGCAAATGAGACATAGTGATGAGTTATTAGAGGCTAAGGATATGTTCTATGTTGGTGTGGCAATAGCTAATGGTTTATGAATGAGTACTAACTAATTAAATGAATTTTTTAGATGATTATAAATATGATAAGGTGAATGAGATTATGAGTATGGTTGGAGGGATTGCCCATTTTTACTGGTGTGTTTGGTCTCTTAACATTGGATTCTCTTCTTCCTTACAATAAGCCAGTAGTCCCACATATATAGCAAGCACAACCTCTCACCATGTAAATAATGTTGAACCAAAAATCTTTTTGATGAATGTTTTAATGATAACAAACCTTATAGAATAAACACTAAGTTTTATGAATGGTGATCTACTGATGTTTGCACTTAAGTCTTTTCAGAGAAGTAGACAA
>Ga0228710_1004390_pt1 | contig 22295 bp, 9 predicted proteins | sample MedpolnodulmetaG_FD_177995 | JGI IMG/M metagenome (GOLD analysis project Ga0228710, IMG submission 177995) | Root nodule microbial communities from Medicago polymorpha collected in Santa Monica, California, United States - pink nodules | ecosystem: Host-associated > Plants > Roots > Nodule...
TAAATTAAATATAAATTTTTAAAAAAAAAAAAAAAAAAACACTCTTTAGCATTTTTCTTATTAATTTGTATTATTATTATTCAATATTCTGATTATATATGGTTCTTGGGTGATCGCCGTGTCTTTTTTAGTTCAATTGAATCTCATTTTATATATGCGACTAAACATTCATTCAATTTATATGAATCTTGAAAGTGTTCAATTTGAGTTTACATATATTGTTTTTCTTGTGTTGGTTCTTAGTTTCATCACGAGTATTGTTAATGATTGATTTCGAGTTTTATTTGAGATGTGCGTATTTTTTACCTTTGAAGTTTTGTGACACTTAAACTTTTCTTTATTTTGTTGACGGAATTAACTTTTCTTTGTTATGTTATTAATTGTTTTTATTTTATATTTATTTATGTCTCTAATTAGTTGTTAATATTATCTCTAAGATTTACGATATGTCAAGTGGATCCGCAATGCATACTATGATTACTCGTCAAGATGTTGACCAGGTAATTAATTGACCTCTCTCTAATGATATGAATACAATACACTTCAGTTGCATGTGAGTAAGTGAATAACTGATCAACTTAATCGTTTATATCTATTGACTGTTGATTTAGAATAGAATTTTGCGAAAATAAACAAAGTAATCCTCGTTGTTCTTTCTTTTTTTATGTTTATTTTGATAATTGTTTTCAATATGAAAACTAATGGGATTTCTTTAGGATTTTGAAAAAAAGTGTATATATGTATAGATTCCAATTGTTCTCGTGCTTTTATGCAGTTGAAATTTTTTATAGAATGAGGTTTTATTTTTTAATTAGTAGATAGGGTTTGTTTGGTTACAAAATGCTAGAAATACATATATTTATGTAAAATGGTTAAATAACATGTAGTTTTCAATAATGAAGTAGTCAAAGTGATTAATGAGATATAATGTTAAATAAGTTGTTAATAACATAGTGTATTTTTGTGTTAGAAACATACTCTTCTATATTAAAAAAGAAAATTAATTCACAAAGAAAAGAAGTATTGAGTACCCAAATGTCAAAAAATGTGCTTGAGTAACATTTGTTATTAACAACTACCTCACTAATTTCAGCTTACCAAATTAAATAGATAAATGGAAACCAAATTCTTGTTTAATTATACGAAGTAGAACAAAATAAAGTAAATTCAAAGCCCTAATAACAAGTTCCTTCTCCATCCTCTGTTGAGACAAAAAACTGAGAATGTTCTTCATGTTGGTGCTGTAAAAATCAACACAATTTTGATCTCAACTATTAAATCAACTTATACTTATACCATAATAAGATAATGGTTTGACAAAGTTATAAGAAAACTGTGTTGTTTTTTTACATAAGCAAATCCTTGATGGTTTTCCCTCTCCCCACTTCCAAATCTCTTCACTATTAGTCTATTACATCTTCTATTCGGTTCACATTTTACAACTATGAGAGATTTACTAAAAATAACTTTTTTTTGTTTTGGATTATTTGTCTTCCTACAGGTGCAAGATCTCGTAGAACGATGCATATTGTTGTATATGACCCCGAAAGAAATAGTGAGCACACTGCAAGAAAAAGCAAAAATAGAGCCTATGTTTACTAAAATAGGTAATTTTGTTTTGTTAAACATTCATTTTGATCCTTAAATATGTGAAACGTGTCATTATAGTCTATGAATGTTCAAAATTGTAAATACATCCTCCTCAAGTGGTTTTTCTTTGGTTAGTAAAATCAACTATTTCTCCACGTCATACTAATAAAGTAGGATATAGCTGGGCAATTTAGCAAAATACATACTCCCTCCGGTCTCAAATGTAAGAAACAAAAAAAAATGCATACATATTAAGAAAGTGGATTGACCACATTTAAGTCATTATAAAAAGTGATATTTTTCTAATTTTACCCTTGTCTTGAAGTAGTAAAGACATTAATGAGGTGAGTTTAATGAAGGTAAAATTGGAATTGTGGCATTTAATAGGTTCATTTTACTATACTTTTTCTTATATTTGAGACCACCAATTTTATTTTTTTGTTTCTTACATTTGAGACCGGAGGGAGTAGTTGTTATTGGATGACAGTGTAGAATTATTTTACGTTCATAATGCGTATTCTATTTTCTCTTATAATCTACTATGGTTTAATAATTTGAAATGGCCTTCTAAGGGAGATAATATATGACGCAACTTAAGCTTAATAATATGTTGTGATAATTTTTCCCTCAAAAAAAAAAAAATGTTGTGATAATTTTACAATTGTCTCTAAAGATATTTGAACTTTGTATGTGGCCGTAAGGTTAAATTCTTACCAGTGTTACTAATGCAATTGATGGTTTTATTTCAAATCTTCCATTATTTCTTTTTCCAGTCACATTGCATGCACCCATCTTTGGGTGTTCTTTATTACCAAGTAATTTACCCTCTCATTTTTTCAGTTTGGAAAAAGCTTAATGAACAAAATCCTGAGTTCTTCAAAGCTTATTATACAAGATTGGCGCTGAAGCAACAAATAGAGAAATTCAATGAATTGTTGGAAAAACAAAAGGAATTAATGGACTCACAAGCAAATGTTGCATCATTACCAAATTCTAATGAATCACTTATCCCTGCTAGTAAGTTTCTATCTCTACTATTATCAATAATAGGACAAATTTCTACCTGTATTCTGTTTAACTTCTATCATTCTAAAAATTCAAAATACATAGTTACTATTCCAAAGACATGATAAAAAGATGTAGTTGTTGACGAATAAATATATGTTACATTGCATTTTTTTTATTTATTTTGGTTCTAAATGTCATTTTCATGTTACAGTACCTGAGAATCCAGCATATTCTCATGTGTCTGTGCAAACTCCAGAAGGCTTGAACTCAAAAAATCTGCAACATGGTGTGGTATCCAATTTATCTGATCTGTTTAATAACAAAGGATCATCATTTGGTATGGTTGATATGCATGCTCATGGAGTTATTCCAAGCATGAGTTTTACTCAGAACTCAAACATGGGTATGCAACAAGGAGTTAATGGGGGAATGACCATATCAAACCCTGGATATTCAAGTTTTTCTCCTCACATGTTTGGTTCTGATGGAAAAGTTGGTGGTTCTTCAGCTACGCCATTCACTAATGTGTTTAACAACGGTGGATCATCGTTCGGTAAGGCTGATATGTTTGTTCAAGGAGATATTCCAAGTGTGGCTTATACTCATAACACAAACATGGGTATGCAACAAGGAATCAATGGTGGGATGAACACATCAAAACCTGGATATTCGAGTTATTCTCCTCACATGTTTGGTGCTCATGGAAATGTTGTTAATTCTTCATCTACTTCATTCACCAATGCCGAGTCCAGCTCACAGTCCGTGATTGATGCAGTTCTAAATCATCCAAATCCCACTTCTTCAATGTTTCCTAGAAAATTTAGCTTCCCAAATGTGTCTGATATTTTTCCTATGGGTTTTGGTATGTATATCCTCTCACTTGTATTTCTATGGGTTAATGTGTGAATTTGAATATATAAAATGTTTTCTACATTAACAAAGCTTAATTTGGATTAATCATTAGTGGTAATAATTCATCTACTTGTTTGACAGAAACACTTGACAACTTTTATGGGTCACCCTTCATAAATTTGGGTGATAATAACTCCCCTCAAACAAGAGAACAAGGTAAGAAACTATCTCACTCCCCCATAAGATAAAACTTTGCTTTGTGCCACAATTCTGACACTACTATTTTATTGGTCTTATAGGAAACAATGATAAGCCGAACTTTCGGAATTGATAATTGATACTATTTCATCATCATTGACTTAGGTATGTTCTTTACTTATATTGCTAGGATCAAATTAGGAAGAGACTTGCATGATAAGTTATCTCATTATGTTTCTAGATTGGCTGCCTGTCCTCATGCAATCATGTAGAGTAACCCACATATGTTTTTAGTTTTTTTTATTGCATGTGTAAATAATTTTATAATAATGATAATCAGTTTAATTGCTTATATTGCCTACAGGTTTAATTGCTTAACTCAGATGAACATATGCTTTGGCATTTTGAAAGTTTGCTCACCTCCTTCAGTGATGAGAAATGCAATTTGGAACTCCTCTGTAGCAGGATATGAATAATTAGTGGATTTTGTTGTTGTTAATTTTATTTTATTTTTGGCATTTTGATAATTTGCATTGTTGGGTGATTTTATTTATGGTGACAATTTCCGCACTTCTTGGTTTTTACGGTTATAGTACTCAACATCAGATCATTTTATAGTACACTACTTTAATATCTTTAAGTAAATTTAAATTATAGGTTAATCCTATGTTATGGATGCCAGTACCCGTATTTTTTTCATGGATGTTAAAAATTTCATTTTAATATTTCATTGTGTATCATCTTGATTTATTTGATTTTCAAGAGTTATACATACAATATTATAGGTGGACAATAATGACAACATTCATTCTTGTAAACCAAACCAGAGTAGAATTTTTAATAGACAAGCAATTGTGATAACTCATTTACCTATTAGGGTGGCTCTGTTTATGCCTATTTCTTGTTTATTGCATTTCATTCCCATTTGAATTGTATATGTTGAACTTCTTATGTGGGGAAAAAATACAAAGCACTCCAAAAGGTATGAATGACCAGACCCAAGAGACCGTGACCCGTGACAGCATCATAAAATTGTAAGACAGTGAAACACAAAAGCACATACTCTGTTTGAAAGCCTTTTTATGCAAGACAACACACTGTTGGTCTATTTTTGAACTTATTATTATAGGTACCCTTGAAACAATATGTTAGTTTGAATTTTTTAAGCAAGATCTAAAGATAGGAGACATTACAGAATTAATTTGATCCAAGCAACCATATAATTATATCTATCTATCTATCTATCCTAGTAGTTTGATCACAATTTATGAATGATGATGAAGATGATAAAACCACGACAATGTAAACCAAACCTGTTCCAATCTCTTTATGTACAAAAGCATGGAATTGAATGCAAACCCCAATTCAATCTTTAGTCTACAAAAGCATGGAATTGAATGCAAACCCCAATTCAATCTTTAGTCCCTTAGTCAATCACTTTATCATTTTAGAGCTATGATTTATGTTTAAGCGAAATAAAGCATAAATAACTAACCAACAATGGATTGTCCAAGTGGTAAGGGACTTGAGGCGCTTAAGCAAGTGGTCAATGTTCGATCTCTAACTCTTGTATATGGAAAAAATATGATTGGGAGAGGGAGATCACACCTTATGCACCACGCAAATTTCCCGACGGAGATTAGTCACCACTAAACGACAGTGGAAACTTCATACAATAAAATGGTAATCTAAAAAAATATAGCTAATTGGATAAAACTCTACACTGGAAGTCTGGAGTCTGGACCCCTGAATTAAACACAACTATGTTCCAATCCAGCTCAAGGATAGCTGGTCTATTATGTCCCCAGTATCAAACTGATAACCAGTAATGACATTTACATACCTTGAATTTTGTAAACGTCGGCTAAATCAAAATGGTATGAGAGTTCAATGTTTTTATATAATTTCACACATAATAACCTAATGACATCCTTCAAATTTCAGTTTACCCCTTTGTACTTCTTTTCCCCCCTTAACATGGTTATCTTGTCTTAACTCGTAGAAATACCCTCAAAGCTCAACATTATATACAGAAAATGAGAAAACCATTTTTATGATAGCTTATAGCCTAACTCAATGCAGCTAGTACCACACAACAATATTCATTTAAATGCTCAATGACTATCATATTTAACAATCTGCTTAAAATAGGACCATTGGCATAAAAATGACTAAACTTAGTCAATCACCACTCTGTTGGTATCCATCGACCATAGATGAATATTGCAAATTTGACTGAAATAACTCCATCACCTAATCAAATGAGAACCATAGGATTGTGTTTGTAAATTGAATTTATGAGTAAACCCCTTAACGGTATATACTACTAACTAATCTGCTATATCAAATAACCTTAAACAATTTACCTGATTAATTCCTCAATTTATGGAAATCGCACATAACAAACACATCCTCCACTAACCTAAAACACGATTTCCACCTTGAAACACACTAATCACACACACCCAAGGCATGAAAACAAGTATAAATTCCAGGGTAGTTGTAAATTAGAAAACTTGGAGCATACCTAGTAAGTACCCATCTTGTGAAATTTATAAGTGTTCTCATGTCAATGTCATCTTTTATCTGTCATATTAACCTCTATTGCCACAATGTCACAGCCGACACTAATCCATAATCTCTGTATTGGGTCCCTATTTTCCAATGTTGGCTAGTAATTGAGTGCTTATCTGTCATATTTTCCAATCTTTATAAGCTGAAGACAGGATTTCAAATTTAAGCACGAGACTCTAAATAAGTTAATAATCATCACTAGTTTTAAAACTTGGAATCTATCTCTTGTTAAGCCCCACACTGAAGAAGTATTACAAACAATAATACAAAAGCTAGTAATAAATCAAAATCATCAGCCCCTCTCAAATCATACCTTTCTCGGTCTTTTGGCAAAGATGAAATGCATTTAGTATTTGTTCTTGTCAGTTTAACATATAGGTGAACAATTTGCTTACACGATATTAAATTTGTTTTTGCAGAGGGACTGCTCCTAACAATGAGTTGAGATTCTCTCTATTTCTAGAAAGAATGATAGGACTCTATTTAGGCGAGAGAGTTAAACACAAAGCAATGTTGGCGAGGATTTTTTTGAGATAACACATGATGTATCGCACATTCATGTTGTCAAACTAAAAAATGTAGCACGACACCTATACTTTGTCTAACCTAGGTTTGCTAGTTCAGTAAAAGATCTATGTTCTGTTTTAGGAAGTAATAATGATGCCATTAAAGCAGGGAATTACACTAGAGAAAAGCATCTAATATACACATAATGTCAAATACTCCCTCTGGTCCTATTTACAAGAGAAAGTTGACTTTTTAGATACATTGAATAATGTATGTATCTAGTCAAGAATCTAAACCAAATACATAAATTATTTAATGTATCTAAAAAGTAAATTGTTTCTTGTAAATAGGACCGGAGGGTACTATTCTGAAATATCAAAGCAAATTATTGATCAAGATATTTTCTACCATACCCTTTATTTTCAAATCAATTTGTAGGATGTCATTCTTTTGAAATCAGTACCAGGATAATAGTAAACCTGATATCTACAAATGACAAGTACAATTTCACACTTTAACAAAGCTGGTTAAATAAATACAAAGGACACTTCATTTAGATCATGTAAGGATTGTAACATTTTCTTTTTCTTTTGAAAAGGTTATGAGTAAAGCAACAAAGTAGATGAGCTGAGCCAGCTACTTTAGTCTTTAGCAGCTCATACCTGCTTAGCAATAATGGCCTTGTGTGGTGTCCTTCTTCACATTTTAATAGAAACAATGATAATTTTATTTCAAAATTGAGTTTGTTTTGATCATTTCTTAGCACACACTAGATGAGTAAACTTAATAAATCACCACTCTGAATCTCTGAATATCCATATTCTGGTCACTATTATAAGTAAAAAAAACACTTTTTAGGTTCATTGAATAATTGATGTATCGAGTATATAATATTGACCAGATACATCAGTTATTCAATGAAACTAAAAAATAGTTTTTTTGCTTATAACAATGACCAAGGTGTATGAATTTAAATTGCCAATTTGACTTACATAACCTCCATCACCTGATCATATATGAACTACTAACAACTGAAGAGGTGAGAACAAAACAATTGCTTTTGGAATTGAATTTATGAGTATACCTCATAACAATATACACTAACATATAATCTAAAATAATATATAACAAATAACCTTAAACAATTTACCCAACTAATTCCTCAATTCAAGGAAACCCCAAATAACAAACACATAAACCACTAACCTAAAACACAATTACCAAATTAAAACACACTAATGACACACACCCAATACATGAAAACAAGTCTAGATTCAAGGGTAGTTGTAAATTAGAAAACTTGAAGCATACCCAGAAAGGGAAATTGATTGAATCAACCAACATGGAAGGGACCAATATCACCAGAGCGAAGAGAAGTAGCGAATTCATCAGCAATAGTTAAGCAAGAAGTGATCCAACCACTGAGAGCAATCCAAGCCATCTTTGCGATATAGAGAGCAGAGTTAAGTGCCATTGCCATTGAAATAATTGGAGTGGTTTCAAAGAATACGTGGAAATTGACCAATGGATTGAACTTGAAGTTGAAGGGTACCCATTAATTATTCAAGAACATGACCTTCCTAGAAGGAAAGTAGTTGCGTAGGTTATGCTCAATTTATTTCCCTTTGTTCTCTGAAAAAATAATTCTTAGGTACCCTGGTTTTTTAGTGACGTGCCTTTTCAAACCAAACAAATAAACCAGCAAAACATGTTTTTAAATTATAATAAAACTTTGGGAGAAATGACATAGAGTGTTTAGATAAGATTGCACGGATCTTTTATACCTTAATCAAGATTTGTGTTCGAATCAAACTTTAGACATAGAGTAAAGTTAACATTTATTTTATTTTATTTTTTTGGCTTTCATACATTTATGTTTGTCGTCTATTTGCATCTCATAAGTCTCAAAGAATTAATATTCGTTACGCGTGGAAGCAACATTAAAACTCAAAAGAGTTTGTCACTCATTTGGATCCTAAAATATTCAAGGGATCAGTCTACACAGTTAAGTCAAAGGATACTTGGTTTACGCAAAAATAATAATAATGGGAGAAGCATATTCCATCATCCACTCACAAATTTGAAGTGTATATATACACTTATTATTTAAATATTAACAAATTACATTTTTAATCCCTTAATTTCAAGTAACGGTTTGGTCTTTTATATATTTTTTTCATTTCAATTTTGTCTTTTTGATCAATTTTTATATGGATTTTCAAGCTTCAAATTTAATATTCTTATGCAAACATAGATAAAGACTATAGAGACTTGAATATTGATATGTCATAAGAAATTAAAACCATGAATTTTTAATCCCTTGACTTAATTTCAAGTAACGGTTTGGTCTTTTATATATTTTTTTCATTTCAATTTTGTCTTTTTGATCCATTTTTATATGGATTTTCAAGCTTCAAATTTAATATTCTTATTCAAACATAGATAAAGACTGTAGACTTGAATATTGATATGTCATAAGAAATTAAAACCATGAATTTTTAATCCCTTAACTTAATTTCAAGTAACGGTTTGATCTTTTATATATTTTTTCATTTCAACTTTGTCTTTTTGATCCATTTTTATATGGATTTTCAAGCTTCAAATTTAACATTCTTATGCAAACATAAATGAAGAATGCATAGACTTGAATATTGATATATCATAAGAAATTAAAACCATGAATTTGAAATTTGAAAATTCATATGCAAATAAACCAAAATGACAAAATTAAAATGAAAAAAAGAAAATAAAAGATCAAATTGTTACTTAAAATTAAGTTAAAGACTACAATTATAATTTAACTCTAAATATTTTATATAAAATGGTCATATAACATGATAGCATGTGACCTAAAATCCTTTTTTAAGAAAAAAAAATACAAGACCTAAGGATACATGTTAATGATTCTACAAATAAAAATTATTTATTAAAAAATTAAATTGTAATTTTTTGACAAATAAATTGACATAATTTGCTATTTGTGAATCGTTAATGAAATCTCATTTAACTTGGGCAACAGTTAATTTGAATGTTAATCGGTAGGTTTCTATTGTGTGGTTCCTAACACGGCACTTGTCTATGCATGAACGTGAAAGTACGAGAATCATGATACTACGGTCAATGGGTCAATTGATAACTACTAAGACTCCATATGGTAAAATAAAAATGGTTAAATATAAGTTAATTTCTCGTTTTAATCCTTTTAATATTTTACTTCTAATTTTTTTTGGAGGGTTTTTATAATATCTTACACATTTCTGCACAATTTCATTGAAAAAAAATACAAAAATTAACTTAAAAATAGAGACAAAATGTAGTGAATTAAAATTTTATACGGACTAGAAATTGAAGAAATTTTTTAGAGAGATTAAAATGAAAAGTTGATATATTTATAAAGATAAAAAACATATTTAATAAAAAAAAAATGATAACCAGTGTTCGAGTGTGAAGTAAATATAGTAATATTATATTAGAAATTATATAATTAATGCCTCTAAAATTTAAATAATCCCCGAAACACCGGTTAGCATGACCTTTAACATCGCTTTGAAATATAAATGACATATGAATAAACACATTTTTTTTATTTGTAAAAAAAACAATATTTTGTTAATAAGTAATTAAAAAGAAAAGATTTTTCTACCCTTGAAAGTGGTTACGTGGCAACTCTTCTACCACTACTACATGTCTCAAATGACATGATCCTCAAACAGCAAAAGCTCTTTTACTGAACCAAAAAAATGGAACCGCTACCTTTTACAGCTGTTTCCACTTTCACAGTTTTACAAAGTACAAACAAGGTGATCATTGTAAAGTACAAAGAACTTGAAGCTTCTATGGATCATGCTAGAGAGTTGGGGGATTCAACCACATGCAACATTTTTACTTTCTGTCGTTTTCTCTTGCCCAGATTACCTTCCTTTAGAGTGCAAGGTAAACAATGCCATTCAAAATATAATGTTGTGTTAAAAAAATATATTAAATTTAAGTTCTCATTTTTAGGGTGTGACAAAGGGAAAAGAAAAGAACAAATTTTCTTGTTTTCTTTAAAAAAAAATAAAAAAATCTTGTATATCCTCTCAAAAATTAATCTTGTTTGGGGCCTGTTGGTATAATACATGTGTTAAAAAAAAGGGTTCGAGTCTGTAAGAGCACCGTGAGACCACCCCAGACAGCATGATGTGTCTGAGAACGATCATCTACAGCACAAGATGGCGTCTCAACATGAGTACCATCTTAGCCGTTAATCACGCTCTGATCGCACGGTCTTCATTCATCATCCAGACATATGTTCCTGTCTCCTTAGAAATCAAGGACACAGTAGTACGATCCTATAGAACAGATCCTGTTCAAGTAAGGTCGTGCCCAGTGCTCTATGTGTACGTTATATAAACATTTGAGTTGTGCTTGTTTCAAACGATGTGGGACTAAAAGTTTGCTTCTGTTGTGTGGTAGTAATATACACTAATACATGCTTATACAAATGCTTCTGACTCTTGAAGCCATTTCAGCTTTAAAACAAAGTTTGTTCAACTGAACTTAGTGTAAAATCATTGCTGTGATGCATTCAATAAGCTTTTTCAATCTAATTGGATGTTAATATCTTAACAACTGGTATAGTTATAGATGATTTAAGCAAGAATTTTTTGTCCTGATTAGTTTTCTACTTAGAAACAGCAATACACAATTCAGAATGTGATGGATTTAGTATCTTATCAAATAACTTTATTGTTTGAGTATTGGATTGTAATTCATGCAAGCATGACAATCTGAGAGGCAAGGCACCTTATCTAGAATTTAGGACTAGGGCCATTCAAAACATTTCATGAGTGGTAACATTTTAGAGCTGACATTCTAAATATTTTGCAATCTGTCTTACTATTTAGTGGTAGTTTGCAGCAGTAAATTCATGTCTTTAAGTCCATTTTAAAAGTTATAATATCAAGCTTCTTTTTACTTTCTTTACATGTTCCCCCATTTTCAAAGTTAGTAAAAGATTGTTGCCCGAAATGATGTCTTTGATTGTTTTAGCCCATGTAGAAGAAGAAAACATGTAAACAGTTTTTGTAGAAGAAGAGGAACTGGATATACACATTAAAAAGAACTTATATTACTTTGATGCATTGTTTAAGACCTTTCAACATAATAGGATTATTGTATTATAATCTCTTTAACATTTTAACAAAAGGTATACTATAATTCAAGGTGAATTAAACAAGAATCATCGGATTTGTACTTAATTACAGACTATGAATATATATCTTATAGACAGTAATACATAATGTAGAATGTGATGGATATGAACGCCTTTAGTATTTTAGTGATAATTACTAATTAGTAGTAGCGTACTTATGTTTTTAACCATTTTCTATATATTATATGGAACTTCTTGTTCTTGTTATGACAGTCAATCCAATTCAAAAGGATAGATCTCTATAAATGGCATAGAAAATTAAGGCAGGCAGTCAGGCTAAGGAAAGCGTGAATCTTGACATGAAGGTTAGACAAGGTATCTTTCAATTTCATTTTCCAAGTTTTGTTATTACTACAGCCCTCACTTCAACACTTGGTGTGCTGCATCACACTTGACTTTGTGATTTTGATGCAGAACAGCTATTTGATGGCCTTTTATGTCTGTCGTTGCAACATAATTCTATATGCTTGAATGGTGTAGCTATGTGGCATACTTTCTCTAGTGCCAACATAATATCTGCTTGACAAATCCCACATTGAAGAAGCATGTCAAATTGTAACACAAAAAACTAACAATATAATAGAATCATCAGCACCCTCACAAATCATACCTTTCTCGGGTTTCTGGCTAAGATCAAATGCAGTATATGCTCTTATCAGTTTAATATATGATATGTGATCCAATGGTTCAGATGATATTAAATTTATTTTTTTAGGTATAGGAATCTTAACAGTAGCTTGCTACTGAAACCCTCACGTGTCGCCAATGCCTTGCAGTATAATGTGAGCGTGGCATATCCACCTAATTAAGTATGAATGTTTGACACCTAATTAAGTATGAATGTTTGATGGTTCAGGTCTGCGTCACTTGTGCTAGATCTACTTGCCTTGGTTAGATAGATTTTGAAGCATTTGGTGTGATGTCCTCAACCAGAAAATTCAGCCGCTTTTTCACCCTCATTGAAAATGTGTATTTGCATTGGATTGGATCTAGCTTGTTATCGTTACATTGTTGTAATTCTTAGGCGACTGATATCTTGCCATTAATTGCCAATAGTATCATGAAGATATCGTCATAACAACACATTGTGCCACCCGTTGTACATATCTCTAATTTAGTATCAGTACCATCATTGGATGTCTAGCTTATGCGCATAATCAACATTGTAAGGGTGACAAGTTCGCTACTCGAAGTCAAAAATGTGTATTTGTGGGCTATCCTCATGGCATCAAGGGATGGCGTATGTATGATTTTGAGCTGGGTGTTGTCTTTAACTCTAGAGATGTTGTTTTCTGTGAAAATTAATTTCTATTTGCTGCAGCAGTTTCATCTAATAATGATCATATCTTGTCTGATGCCTCTTTCAATGATATTGTTGACGAGTGATTCATTTCAGAATGTTCCTACAATTGAAACTACAATGTTACATGACCATGATGAGTTAGGTGTCATGCCATCTGCTGTTCCAGTTGTATCTCCTATTGGAGCTTCTTCACAAGAGTCCCATGATATGCCACCTGTTGTTGAAATCAGTGAGGAACCACCTGTTACTGATACTGTCGAAAATATTGGACGTGGTCATCGTAGCAAAATTCCTTCTATCAAGTTGCAGGACTGTGACCAATATCATCTCTAAGACATGCCCCTCAAATTGTTTTACTGCTTCGCCACGTCATTCAGGTACACCCTATCCCCTAGCCAAATATGTGAATTATGCTAACTTTTCACCACAACACAGGCATTTTTTAGTCATTGTTTCTGCTGGTACAGAACCTCAAACCTTTGCTGAAGCTGTCAAGGATATACGATGGCAAAATACCATGCAGCTGGAAATTGAGGCTCTTGAAGAAAAAATGGAACTTGGACAGTAGAAACACTTCCTCCAAACAAAAAGGCTATCGGTAGCAAATGGGTGTATCGGATTAAATACCATTCAGATAGAACTATTGAACGTAAAATGCAAGGCTCGTTATTAAGGGGAACAACCAAGTTGAGGGGTTGGATTATCTTGAAACCTTAGCTCCGGTTGTGAAAATGGTAACTGTAATAATGTTTCTCGCTGTTGCTGCAGCCAAGCATTGGAAACTTCACCAAATGGATGTTCACAACGCTTTTTTACATGGTGAACTTGATGAAGAAGTATATATGAAATTACCTCTCGGTTTCATGACGTCTACACCAAATCAGGCATGACGCTTGCGCAAATCTCTATACGGCTTGAAACAGGCACCTCGATGTTGGTTTTCCAAACTCAAAAGCACTTTGCTACGGTATGGTTTCGCACAATCCTACTCTGATTATTCTTTCTTTACTATACATCGTGACTGTGTAGAGTTGTATGTGTTAGTTTATGTGGATGACCTTATCATTTCTGGCAACAATGACAAAGCAATTGAGTCCTTCAAATCCTACTTGAGCACATGCTTTCATATGAAAAATCTTGACCCTTTAAAATATTTTCTCAGCATTGAGGTGACTCGGAATGCCAATGGAATTTTCTCATGTCAACAAAAGTATACACATACATCATAATGAAGTTGGGTAGTTGGGAGCTAAACCTGTTAATTTTCCCTTAGATCAGAACCATCATCTTCCCTTGGCCACTGGAATTCCACTTTCCAATTCGGATCGCTATAGAAGACTGGTAGGTCGTTTGGTCTGCTTAACTGTCACTAGACCAGAACTTTCTTATTCTGTTCATATGTTGGCTCAATTTATGCAAACACCTCTAGAAGAGCACTGGAACTGTAATGATATAAGATAGGCCCATTAGAATAGTATAGGTCAAGTTATATTATGTGATGAGTCATAGGTGAAGTTGTTAGAATATCAAAGGCTATAAATAATGGGTTGGTGATTGTAATCATTATCAAATGAATGAATTAAGAATTAGTTTGTTAGAATAGTTATAGTTATAGCTTTTAGTCACTTTAGTTTAGAGTAATTTTCCTCCATTAATGAACAACTCCAAAAGTTATCCATAACAGAAACACAGCTCTTCGTGTTGTTCGTTATCTCAAGGGAAATCCCGGCCAAGGTATTCTTCTCCAAGCTGATTGTGATCTTCAAATTTATGCCTGGTGTGACTCGGATTGGGCAGGTTGCCCCTTGACTAGGAGCTCTCTAACTGGATGGGTTGTTTTTCTTGGCAACTCACCTATCTCTTGGAAAACCAAAATGCAACAAGTTGCCTTGCGTTCCTCTGCTGAGGCAGAATCTTGACATGAAGGTTCGACAAGGTATCTCTTCAGATTATTATTATTATTTTCTTTTTGTTGATAGAATTCAAATTAGTTTTCTAGATGTCTAGAAAATTTCCTTTGCATACTTTTTATTATGTTTATAAAAAAAATTGAGTGGAGTGGTTGATCCTGCTGACTTTGTTATTGTTATTTTGCTGTTGGCAGGGAGCGTGCAGTCCCTCATTAGTTTGCTTTTTTTATGTCCCATAGAAGCATACATGCTGCAGATGGCGTAATCCTATACGTATTTAACTAAAGTCTTGTACATGCATACACACACACACATATGTATATATATGTATGTGGGGTGGGGATCATTGGATCAAGGATGTCAAATGATCTGATTACTTGTTTACATTACACATTGCACTTGGAACTGCTGAACCTTTGTAATTGCTTCTCTATATCCAATTTTAAGAGATCGGGAAATAAACTATAAAGTGAGGATGAAAACTCGGTTCCCCAAATGGGGATGGTTTTATATTTTGAAGAAACTCCTTCCAATGTCTTATCCTTTTTTTCTAGTCCCTCCCTTCTCTTTCCCTCTCAACTCTCAAACAAAAGTGTTGAACACTTCCCAATACAGTATTAGTATTTTTATTTTACTCAAATCAATTGAATTTAAAGCAGTTATATTTTTTCCAATCAGCTGGTACCTGCCCCTGGTACATTGGTTCACGATTCTCAGTAATAGTTGCAATTTTATTTTGAAATTGACAGTGTGACATCTCTAAAGAATTTGTTTCTATTAATGAAATTTGGTGCATTGTTGTTTTTCTATTACTTCTACCAATGTGAATCATGTAATGTTGAAGTCAAAATGAGTGGCTTCCCCAACCTATTAACAATATGAGTAAACCCATTAACAATATATACGAGGAAAATGACCTTTCATGAGACCTTGGCAAAATTCATAAAAAGTCACAAGAAACATCCCAAGGTCTCAAAATAATATTGTACGGTTTCTTGTGAGTTGTTCAAGAGCATATAAAAATTCATGTCTCATCCGTTTCAAAATGAATGTCGTTTAAGGTTTTTACATACATATTAAAATATATTTTTTTGAAGAAATCAAAATGAAATTAATAATCACTAAGAACGATTCATCTTATATTAAGATATATATTAATTATATTAACTATTGAGTTTTTTTTTTCATTAAAGAAAAAATAATACTTTAGAACTACATGAACTTACTCATCAGTAGAGACTAAAATGAAGATGAAAAACATTTGTGGGACTAAAATTCGAAAAAAATTTCTAGAGGAACTTAAACGAAAAGTTGGTATATTTATCGATTAAAAAACATATACAACTTGAAAGAAAAAAAAAATACAACAAAGGCCAACCGGGAATTAACTCCTATAGTGAAACTAAACCCGATCAACTCCTCGATTGTATCCATAAACGCACGACTAAGTTATACTATAAGCCAATAATTTGCTTTGAGTGCTAGCGGTGTGGGAGAATTTTGTTTCAATTGTGGGATTGATGTACAAATATGCTTCCGCCTCTATTCCTGTTTTCTAACAAATTCGGTTTCCCCTTAATGCAAAATCCTTTGATGGTCCTCGATAGGTGTATATTGATTTTCTGGTTCCGGAACAAGAGGGACCGGATAAACACTTCCAAAAAAAAGTAATCTCATATTCTACTTTAGTTCATCAACCTTCGTATGTGATGCATTCAATCTATTTAGATTATATTATTACCCCTTTGATATCTTAGCTATATATAAATCTAGATGAATCAAGCAACAAGTTGTATCAGACTAGATTAGTTTTATGATATGAAGCCCATATACTTCAAAATGGGTGACGTATCGTATCTCTGCGTATCCTGCAAAAATACATGTCATACTTCCCGATACGTATCGGAAGAGAATTAAATCATTAAAAAAAATTAAATAATTACTTTTCTGATACTTCCCGATACGTATCAGAAAAGTATTTGATAATATAAATTTTATTTTTTTGATATTATTTTGATTTCTGTTATTTTCTTTAAAAAGTAAGAAAAAACCTTCGCTGTTAATAGCATTCTAGAACTAAATCAATTTTTGGGTTGGAGTTTTTTGTGTGATCTAAATTCAATTCATCTCCTACTTTTATTCCGCAAAAGAAGATCAAGGAGGGTTTTTTTGTTTTTTTATTTTAGTTTTAGTGTTTTATTTTAAATGTTTAATATTTGAATCATTTAAATTAAAAAAAAAAAGACAACTGGAATAAAATTAATTTAAAAAGAATTAAGAAATGGTAAGGGGAAATCTAAAATTATTTTTCTTTTATAGGGGTAAATCAAAACTCTCCCGAATAACATTGAGGTAAATATTATTTAGCCCTTAAAAATTGTTATGTCCCAACTCCAAGCAATTATTATCACCCAACAAAACAATGGAAATAAACAAAAACACTTAGAGCATTCATAACGGAGCTTTCCGTTTGAGTTTAAGTGTGTGTTTGGTTCAGTTTTGGATAAAATTAATTCTGATATAATTGATTCAAACATAATTTATCTTGAGAGAATTGATTTACGTTTGGATACAATAATGCATAATTGATTAAACAAACTGAATGTTGTTTGGATAGTTTTGATCAAAATTGTTTTTGAATGTATAATTACTAAAATGAACATAGCTAAATACAAATAAAGGAACATAGTTGAATGTATATGTAGATCAATACTAAATGTAGATATATTATTCAATTTAAATAAATAAATTTTCTATATATTAATTTAAAAAATAATAAATGCGATCATTAAACCTTTTTTTTTTACAAATATTTGTTCATATATTTTATATTTTTTGATATAATATATTTAAGTTAAATAATACAAGAGTTTTTTTTTAGGAAAAATAATACCAGAGTTAGTTGCCAAAAATGATAAAATATAGCGCAAAAGAAAGATAAAATTAAAGAAAAAATACAGTAAATCTAAACGAAACACTGTGACTCATGACCATAAATATTTTATGGGGACTAATTTGGTTCGTTAAGTTTTCTGGTTAAATTTGGTTCATTAAATTAATTACAACGCAAAAAGAAGGAGAATTGATAAAGGGCAATAAAGGAAAATAATATGTTGTAATAATCAAAATATAAAATTTATTGGACAAGTGGTTCTAGTTAACTTAAAAGTTAGGAATCGTAGTTTCAACCATAATTGTTTTTGGAGATGAGAATTGATTTTGAGAAGTTGAACCAAACATGTTGGAATTGCTGGTTTTCACTTTTAAAGCTATCAGAATTGCTTTTAAAGGTTGCAGAAGCTAAACCAAACATATACTTAAATTTTGTATGTATGCGTTGTTTGTGTTAAAATCAACACACTTTCCGTATTAAATTATACTATTTGACCATTTCACATGTAAGAAGAAATATAATTAATTTTGTATGTGAAAGAGATATTATAAGTTGTTTTACAAAATTATCCTTAATAGATGGTATGAGAAAGATAATATAAAGAATTAAAAATAGAGAGAATAATAAATAATCAAGGGTATAATAGAAAAAGTAACATTAATATTTTATTTGTATGGTAAAACAACTTATAATTTGTGCCAATTTTTTTTCAAAAAGACTTGTAATTTGAACAACACTTCAAACAATTATTAAATAAGTCCAACAATTACTCTTTTATCATTAAATTTTAACAAGAATTTATCTATAAGAAATAAAGTTAAAGATGGTAATAGGAGTCTAGAAGTCCTAGATCAACTGGCAAATGCCGAAATTGCAAGGCTTCGTCGTGACCCGGGTTTGAACCTGGGACCTCACAATTGTGTGTGAGTTTAACTTCAGTGGCTTACCACTTCATCTAAGACAAAAAAAAAAAAAAAAGACAGTATCACGGTAATGTTTTCTTGAAAATTGTTTAATCAATGTTTAAATAGTTATCTTTTCAAAATAAAATTTATTTTGCAATTTCTTATAAGGGCACAAGTTAGTGTATCTAATTTTTAAATATTACATTAATTCAATTATAAAAAAATGTGCTATTTTTTCCAATTTTATTAAAAATAAAAAATATATATTAAAACTGAAAAATTTAAAATGATGATAAATTACACAATTTAAATAACAATTAATCTTGTCGACTATCACTCTCGAAACATTATAAGATATTTTTCAGAAGATCCTGCTGGAGTTGAAGATAGATTCGTCTATCTTGAATATGTGTTCTTCTTTTGTAGGTATGGTGTAACATTTGGATGATGATCATTATTTATGTGGATTGTTGAGACATCATTGTTGGAATGATCATAGATTAGATTACCAACATATATGTGCTCTCTTTTTCGCAATAGGATGAACTATATGTTGTACTAAAAAAAAATGACATTTGACTAAAAATTACCTGGTTTTATCCTTGTGAGCATAATTCGGTTGGAATGAATATTGCATGTAATATACAAGGATCACATTCGAACCTTGGAAGTTTTTTTTAGAGTTTTCGGTTTTTTTTAATGATAAAAACAAAAATACAATTACTTATATATGTGACTCAAAAATAATTCTTTATGATTTTCAATGTTTGTTGATGATAAAAAAAAATTATAAAACCAACAAAAATAAAAAGAAGATGAGTTGGTTAGAAAATATATGTAAAAGGTGTTAAAAACAAAATCAACGGAGACATATCAAGACTAGTTTCCATCAAATTGATAGTGAAACAAATCTTGATTTGATCTCTTTTCTGTGATAATTTTCATCAAGTGTTTCTTAAACTGGAATTTTAGTGTATGAATTTCTGTTTCTGCAGTATATGAATGCAAGGGATTTAGTGCTTGAATTTTATAGTAGCTGCACTTGAAATTGGTGGCTACCAAGATGCTGTTTACTTGGAAATTTAAGGGATCATAATCTAGTTAGTGATTTGGGAGGAAATGAGTGTGCTAGGCTAGGTGTGTGTTCTGTTTTTGCCAAAATTCATAAAAGTTCCCATGAAAGTTTAAGTTGTTAAATAGCTAAAGTTTTAGAAAGCAAAATAACAGCAAACGTATGCACAATTTTAGGCATAATATGTGCATTTATTTTACTAGCTCAATAAGTTTCAATTTGGATATTACTTCACTAAAATTGGCATTTGGATATACTTGTACAATATCATCTGTGAAGAATTTGTTTCTATTAATGAAATTGTTGCATTGTGACTTTTCTATTACTTCTAGCAATAGAAAAACTATTGAGGTTCAGTGTGCAGTCAATACCAACTGCTGCACTCAGTCTACTGTTGCAATCTCACTGATATACAGACACCAATACAAAAAGATTACAGTGCCAAAAGAAGTATGATATTCTGAACAATCAGCTCCAACTTTTTCACTATGGATGACAGATCAGTAAGTCTTGCAATGCTTGTATCATTAAATTGTGCATACATAATAATTACATATAGACTAATCAATATCACGGAAATTGTTAAAGGATAATCCCCATTATAAAGACATGGAAATTACCATAAAAAATATTGTGAAACTAAATTAATGTCTTTTTTAACTCTACCTAGATCCTTAGAAAACTAAAAAAGTAGTGTATGTAAATCATGATAGTTGAGGGGCTTGAATGTGGCTATCTCTAACTGTCTCAATAGGCCAATTTGCCAGGAACTGAAATAAACAACTTCCCTAGACCCAAAAAATGGACAGAAAAATATCCTAAACTTTTGATTTTTCCACTGCAATTTCGAAGTGGGCTATGGTAATGGAGTATGCATCATCTCCATTGGTTAAGCTTTGAAGAAGGAAACTCCGAGGAAGTTATCTTTGGGAGTAGGAAACAAAGGGGCCCTAACCCCCTTTTACTATTTTCCACTATGCACTGTTTTATAAATCAAAACACATGGTCACCACCACACAGCAGCACAATCAAGAAGGGGGAATTCAAGGTAATCAATGTCATTCCTTTCTGTAAAACTTTGGTGTCTATTTTAGTTGAGTCTGTCTGATAGCTTTGGGCAAGAAGAGGTGTTGTTAGATATCGGACCGGCGATCATGACAGTGCTGAAGTGAAGGGATTACGTTGCTATCTGGTAACAATAAGATTAGCGAAATTGTTACTATCCATTAATGATAGGAGATTAGTTTTAAATTCGTTTGTTATGCTAAAAGTAAAAATAGGGAATTTAGTTTCATATGCTTGTATATAAATAACTCTTTAAACCGTCCTCGTGAGCTTAACTCAGTTGATAGGGGCAATGCATAAAATATGCAGGAGTCGGGGTTCGAACTTCATACATCCCCCTTCTCCATATTTATGTGTGAGCTCTAGCCACTAGACTACTTGAAAAAAAAATAATAACTCTTTAAACTTTTAAAGTATCAAGAAATAATAAGTATTTAATGAGTAAAATTTGGAGCTTTTCATGATTTGGTAACATTTTACAGCTCACATTCCGAATATATTTTCAAATACTTTTATATATTTAGTTGTTGGTGCTAGATAATTCATGTCTTTAACCATTTTCATATTATCTTATGGAGCCTCTTAATTATTATGATAGCCATTACATTTCAATCATTGCTTTGTACATGATCCTACCAAGCTAAATGTGGGGACTGTATAGCTAACTAGCTATCTTCTTATTCAGCCCCTCTACAGAGCTAAAAGTATAATCACAACATTGTAACTTTTGTCATAATTATTGGACAAGGTTTTTCTATGGGTTTTGATTTATGACTAACCACATCATTATCCCTAAACAAGGCATATTTTAGTGCGTATAGACAAGTGTACTTTCAGTTCAGCTAAATGAATAATGAATATCATTTATGTCTTCACTTTCAACTGAGTTATGAATATGTGATAGGTGGGTTAGTTGTCAAGTCCACATGATCATTTGCGTTTTGTTTTAAGAAGAAATGAGGATCCATAACAGATTAACAGTAAACTTGATATACTGAGGCTTTTAGGTGTTGCCAATAAATTGCACTACACAATGTGACTTTCAATCTAATCAGATATTAAGGTTTTTCTGGTGTATCTTTTAATCATCATATGCATTTTTGGTATTTCATTTTTATCTTTAAGTGCTTTAGGTTTATGATAGTGATGTCCTTTTCCAGTTTTTTTTTTTTTAACCCTTCGGTTTCTAGGGAATGGGACCCTAGTAATCCGAAGTTCGATCAT
>Ga0228710_1004392_pt1 | contig 22293 bp, 14 predicted proteins | sample MedpolnodulmetaG_FD_177995 | JGI IMG/M metagenome (GOLD analysis project Ga0228710, IMG submission 177995) | Root nodule microbial communities from Medicago polymorpha collected in Santa Monica, California, United States - pink nodules | ecosystem: Host-associated > Plants > Roots > Nodule...
ATATATATATATATATATATATATGAGTTTTGCTAGAAGACACCTTTTATCAAGGTGTCTTTTAGCAAGTTATCCTATTGCACCTTTGTTAAAAGACACCAACTAATTTTTATGAAGGTGTCTTTTAGCAAAGTTATAACTAAAAAGTGGATATCATACCTTGAGGTGTGACTTGCTAAAAGACACCTCTAAAGGGTGTCTTTTAGCAATACCCATAAAATGAGTAAATGGTCACTTTGGTCCTGACTCTGCACCTCGTTGTCACAAAGGTCTTTGACTCATGATTAAATATAAAGTAGTTCCTGAATGTGTACTTACGTTATCACTTTAGTCCTTTGCGTTAAATAATTTTGTCAACTGATGATGTGACTAAAGTTTTATGCTGACAAGGGGTATGACGTGTCACAACGACTAAAATGAAAGTAGAAAATTCTCACTTTGATCCTGGAACCGAAAATCAATATCCTGAACCGAAAATCAATATCCCCAAACTTGTCCCAACAAAGTGTTGCTCTTCGTCAAGAACTGAGTCATCTTCCTCAATGAATCTATTATGTGGTTGCGGGAGACTTATTGTTAGGTCACTAAATGTAAATACTCACTATCAATTAGTTCTTGACGAAGAGCAACACATTGTTATACATAAGAATATGTATAACGTAGAAATTCTAAAATTGGAGAAAAAAAACAACTAATGTTGTCTACAGACAACTAGAGAATATATAACACTATTTAAAAATTGTTATAACACATAGACTACGGCCCTTAACCATCCCACAGCTCTGATATACCCACACTCTTCAAAGAAAATATAGAGTCTATCCCTCACAAGAGTAACAAAACTTTAACACAAGAGTATTTGGTGTAACATCATATTCTTAGCAGTGGTGGAACCCTTTCTCGGACCCTGCGTATGCAAGAGCTTTAAATGCACCGGATTGTCCTTTTAATAACAATCAGAATTCAACGATCTTCGAAAATTATATCCCTTACCGGCGAGGTTCGGTGTGAAGAAAAAAACCAAATTTGATTTGATTAAACCACTTCCACAAGAATGTAGGCAAAATTATCAAGTGATATTCATGAACGCAAACAAAATCGTCGTTGGGATTGATTGTTATTTTCATTACTCATCTTGATTTTCCGTTCTCCAGGAATTGTCATAATCCTTGGAATTGTTATTGGGGAGGAATATTCAATAAACCTCCAGTTAAGTCTGTACATTAGCAAATGATCTTGACTCACAAAGAAAAAATAAAAGCAATTAATTGTAAAGTACTTATATGCAGAAGAAATAGTAATATTATAATTCATTGTATATTTAACATAAACAATAAAAATTAGAAACTAACTTAAAGTTGAATTTTGAGCATTATTTTCATTTTTCTTGTTGTTTTGCATACTCGATCAATAGAAATAGAATCATCGTCTCAGTTGTCACGGTCATGAAGATGAGTAATATTATAAACTTTTTTACGACAGCAATTATTGTTTTAGTTTCAAATAATTTTTGACGTATTAGTCTACGATATAAAAATGAAACATTTCTCCACTTAGATATAACCAATAAGAGCTTTTTCTTCTTTTTAACTACGTAAAAAGTTTAGTTTCTGAGAGAGTTCAGACCTGAAAAAATGTTCACAGTTAAGTGCAGCGGAATATAAAGGTGATAGAGAGAAAAGAGAAAGACACAAAGCAAGTGTAAAATTGCTCTGAATATTTATTGGATTGGATGGATGGGTATTGGTCTGCTACACAAAGCGTAGTGCATAAGACAAGATGTCTTCTTGCTCCGTTGTGGATGAAAGGTTAGACTCATTCATTCGGCAAGTGGCCAACAAGATCGCAAACAAGGTCTCTTACCTCCCCAAATTTGTGATATCTCGTATCGCCGACGTGAGGTATATGAGCTCCTCATCGACAAGCTTTCTCACCTCCCGGTAAGGGAGGCAGATCACATCCTCGAATGAATGCCAACACAATGTACGACAACTCAAACATATTTTACTAAATTATCTTTTATATCATGTATTAGTGTAATCTTATTACCATGAGTGTATAGTAAGATATATCGACTTGAGTTGAGAGTGATATAATTATAGTATTAATTAGAGGGTAAAATTAAAAGAAAAAAACAAGTAATTAATATGGATGATGATAGATGGTACGACATGGTAGGCAACGAAAATCCACGAAAGCGTTATTGTTTATCTTCACTTAATAGTTGTCGAACATTCCATTGCCACTACCCCTGTGATTTTCGTTAAGCAGCAACTAAACCAGTTTTATTTAATTTTACAAACACAAAATCAATTTGTTGTTCCTTAAAAGTTGAACATAACTGTATCCGCTAAGTGAATATAATTTACCTCTTAATTAGGCAAGTGGATCATGATGATATCCGTTTTAGCCAAAATTAGGCAACAAGAGATAGTTTAGACAAGAGTCTCCATCTGTATTCCATAATAATGAACCTTTGTCTATTTTGATAGCAACAAATATCATAAGGCCCAGATTATCATGACAAGATCAAAGAAAAGAAAAGAAAACAGATTTTATACGTATCACATTTTAGCCAAACACGATCGGCATTATTAATTCGAAATTGTGGTCCTTTATGATTTAAAAGATACTAGGACCAGCCAGCAAGTAGATACAATAATACTCAAGACTAGTAGAAAGTTTGTCTACTTTTTTCTTCTATTATATGCCTCAATTTGAGTTTCATGGACCCCAATTAAACCATGGTAGTTGCTCTTTAGCGTCTTAAAAATGCCTATCAGTATAGTTAATTTCCGTTTAAATTACTTATTAAATTGGTTAACAATATAAAAATGCCAAACAACATTTAACTACCACTCGATAGATGTGTATGAACGGTTGTTACCTGCCTAAAGAGTCATTTGCTAAAACCATCAACGACCCAACCTTAGTACTCATGTGGTTGATTATTTATTTATGGTAAAAAATGGGTAATCGGGCGGTACTCGAAATGATTTTTGGATGAGATATGGCTGAAATGAGCTAGCTAATAGATGGATAATTTACTCATCTTACTAACCAATTTTGTAAAAGTTAGATTATATCTAACCCAAATTTTACAATGGTTTGATCAAAACCTAGTCAAGTTTTACGACAAAAAATTTAAAATTAAAGTACGGGTATGTTAATAAAAAAAAAAGAGTTTAGTTATATACGCATGAAAGGGTTAAATTCTTTGATTCACTAAAAAAATATCACAATACATTTTTGAAAACGTAAACAATTAGGGTTGGTTACAACAACAAAGAAACTAAAATGCCCAAATAATATATATTATGAGTAGTGTTGTGGACACTCTTTCTAACATTCTCTTTAACACCTACTCTTTTATTTGGTGAAATTCAGGTGGGTACCATACTTTATAAATGTGTCTAACATAAAGTTGTGAGACTCATATGAGTTACACTCAATAGAAAATGACTATTAGATAAATTGTTGTAAAAAAAACGTATTCTGACATTTATCATATATTATTATACAAGTATATAAGTGAAAGCTACAAATTTCGCTCACATCAAAATAATGAACAAATGGTGTACCTCGAGTATGTAACCGATATAAGTAGTGTTACAAGCATTCATATTTTAGAGTAGCTAACAAATCATCGCTATCGATTCACTAAAGTCACACTTCATATGGCATATGGTCTCATGTAAAGATTTTAACATTAACATCTAACATTCATTATTTGGAATCAACTTAATTTTGTAAATTTGATTTGATTAATTTTGACACGACCATTTTATAATGGTTCGTAAGGAGATTTGAACACCATCCCTTAAAGGTTTCAATGGTAAACTTTTAGCTTTAAATTAACAACTTATAGACAAACGAAAAACCTAAAAAAAAAACTGATACAAACATGAATATCGAATATATTCATGTTAATAATAATTTGAGAAAATTAATTTGTTAGTGTGACATATTTTCGATGAATGTTGATGTTAGTAAGTGTAAAACCAACATATATTTAGTTCCTTAGTATTTATTTGAATGTCTTGTTCAAGTGTGGAAAATCTTACAGGTTTAAATGCAATTGTTATCTCTATAATCACAAAAATGAACAGTATGTCTGTCAATACTCTGCAAAAAGATATAGAGCAGGTGACAGGTTTCAAAAAAGATAAAAAGAAGTAAAAAGCAACAACCAAATATTCTGGTTCCATTTCCACATGACACAAGCAATGTTTTTAGCACAAGTTTAATAGTAGTAAGGACACATACTCCATTTGAGACAACTAGACAATTACAACAGTTCCAATGACCCCACAACACTTTCCTACACTCTTCCCTTCCCTATAGAGGGAGGGAACACATTAAATTAAACGTGTCCAATTCACATCCCCATTCCTTTCTTATTCTCTCTAGCAGGCAAGATCTTACAACCCTATATTCCATCTGTTTCACATCATTTCCAAACCCAATTGCTTCATTATTTGATTCTCTTCTCCCTTTTTTTAGTCCAAAATATACCTCAACAAATTATTAGAGACTAATCTCTCCTAATATGGATATTCATTTAAACAATTGACATTTTTTAACAAGTGTTTTTTTTTTGTACTTACACCAATCACAAATGAATCTACAATCGATGGTGTCAGCACACTATTAGTCTTCCAACATCATGATATGAATATCCATTTAAAAGATTGACGTCTTCCAATATTTGAATTCCTTATAGATTAGATTGCAATTCAAGGTATCAAACTTAAATTGAAAAAGTTCAATCGAAGAACGGTCATCAATGTCTCGACTACATGAATATACAAAATCTCTGATGAAAGGGGAGCCATATTCCTCTCAATAGGTGTTTTTTTTTTTGGGTACATTATAGGTGTTCTTTTATATACACCAATTGCAATTAGAGAACGAATTGTTTACCATATACCTAAAAATACCTGATTATCTACTGAGTGTGTCACACAAGGTTGGTCTTACCTACCTTCTCCTATCTCCCCATCATACAAAAGGGCATAATCTTTATATTTTATCTTTAGTAAAGAAAAAGGAACACAACAAAAGTAATAATATACTTTAGTAACTTTAACCCACTTCCATACTTTTTTTTTGGATCCAATTTCTACTTCTTTTTTTACTAAACCCACTTTCATACTAAAAAACAAAATAAATTAACCCATAGATAAGATCATTAAGAACAGGGCAATGCAACAAAAACCGTTCCAAACAACGGGTATGTAATTGCATTTTAAACATCAAAAGAGGTAAACAAGTAAATGTTTGGAAGAAGAAAAAAAGAAGTTATTAAAGATGTTCTAGATGACAATCCAAAGAGTCATTCAGTGCCGGTCATTTTAAGCCGTCTGATCGGAGAATCAAGAACGTCGGGTGAAGACAACGGTGATGATGAAGGTGACGGTGATGATGATGGTGTTGAAAGTGTTGAGGATGAAATGGACGGTTCAGATACTGATAGATCAGATGCTTCTTCTAACTTCCTTTTGTTGTTGATCCCTATCCCTACACTGTCATCACCGTTATCGTTACCAACACTATTGGTAACGATAACTTCATTGTCTTGGCCTCCCGCTCTAACCTCCCTAGTTGTCATGTAACCCTTCAAACGTTTTACGTCAGATAATTTCACTGGTTTCACTATAAAATCCTCTGCACCTTCCTCCAAGCATCTACATTTTTTCAATATTTACAAATCACTCCATTTTTCTACATAATATTTCATGTTGTAATTGTAACTTGTAACCACTAACAACAATTTTAACATAAGTTCATATACTTTGTATTAAAAAAATGTAGTAGTGTTATGTATGTAACTAATTAACAATAGCTTTTGTAAAAAAAATAAAATTAAAACAAAGAATTATGATAATGATAGCAATAATTTAAATTGTAGAAATAATAATACTAGTACCTGTCAATGCGTGGCAAGATATTTTCAGAAGACATAATCACTACTGGAATTGCTCTAAAAGTGGATGATTCCTGCTTCAAATTGAAACTTGGAATCAAATCAAATTTCACTAACATTATAATCAATCAATAAAGTCTAAAAATGAAGGGATTGTGATAATGAATTTAAACCTTGATTTTCTTAAGCAACTCATAACCAGTCATTCCTGGCATGCAATAATCTGTAATTACTAGATCCACCTTTAAACCCGGCTAAAGGAACAAATTAAAAATCAGAAAATTAATAAACTCTCATTAAATGAAAAAAAAAATACCGCTAAAATAAAAAAATTTAAATTGGTACATACAACAAAAGCATCAGATTCAGAAGTCTCTTTCTCATCAACCAACCCCAGAAATTGTAGTGCCCTTATTCCACTATCCACTGCAGTAACTAAAAATAAAATAAAAAATCATCAATACAATAAATAAATAGAACTAAAATAAAATTTAAAAAAGACAATTAAAAATGAGAAAAAGAAAATCCATTTTCTTCTTTTTGTTTTGTTTATACAAAAATCACAAACTCACCTTTACAAGCTGAAATTTTGAGCAACCTTTCAATGACTTTACGATCAACAAGACTATCATCAACAGCCAAAACATGAACCTCTTGAGAATCAACATCAATAGAAACAACACTGTTTGTCTCCATCACTCTCTTTGAAGAAAAAAAGAGGGAAAAAAAACCGAAGAGAAAGAGAAAGGGGATTCTTTAACGTAGGTGTCACAACCTTAAATATTAGTGTGACAATGTGACATGTAATCTTGTAGTATCTGTCACCGCTTCTCTCTCTCTCTTAAAGTCTTATTTTTATATTGTTAGCATAAAATGATTAAAAAGATAAAATTAAATCTTTCTCTCTCTAACAAATCTGAAAATCTCTTTTTCTCTTTTTTAATTTATACTTGGAAGATGCCAAAATTTGTAGCTCAATAGATGAAAATGTCTAAATTATTATGCTTAAATTATTAGGCTCGAGAGGTTTATTTCTTAACATATTTACCTGTAAATTTTTAATGACTATTGTTATTTGATTTATTTATTTGTACTACTATGTTGTGATAAAAAAAATTAAAAAAACTCTTTCGCAACAAATTATTTCCTCCTTCTGTTACTGTTGTTGCTGTTACGGCTAACAGGTACATCAGATGGAATAATAATAATAATATCGCGGGTGCTATTCTTAACGTGGGTGGAAGTTGTCATGGTACTCCTACTAGAACCGGGTTTGGTGGAGTTCTGCGAAACGACTCAGGTCTATTCATTGCGGGCTTCTCTGGTTTTATTCCAGACACAAATGATATCTTGCTGGCCGAACTTTCTGCTATCTATCACGGTATAATCATGGCTAAGGATTTGGGTTATGCGGAGTTTGCTTGCTATTCTGATTCTCTTGTTTATTAATGCCCCATTGAGAGGTACCATATATTTGTGGTCCTTATCCAAGACATAAAATATTTGCTTCATCAAATCAATGGACGGTTTCTCACACTCAAAGGAGGGGAACCAATGTGCAGATTTCATGGCAAAGCTTGAAGTTTCTTCTGATGTTGATCTTCTTCTTCATGAGTCGCCCCCGGTGATCTTATTAATCTTCTTAGAAGCGATGCCGATGGCACTTTATTCCTCTGGGAGTAGTTATCTTTTTTTGTTCTTTTCTTCTTCTTCTTCCATTTAGCATTGTAACCAAAAAAAATAATTTACACTTGAGATCTAATTACACTTGAATGGAATTATATTTTTACAATTATTTTGTGATAATTTTTTAAACAACTTTCTTTCACATATCTTTATTGTATTTTTTCGGTTTTTCAATTATTTTGATTTTCATGTCAATGTCTATATTTTTTATATATATTTAAGGAGAATGTTAACCGGTGCCCTAAGGGCAATGGTTAAACATATAAAACAAGTAAGTTTTAATGATAAAGATGCATAATCATTACTTTATTAAAAGAAATATCTTAAGTTTTCAAGACAAAATTTTTATTTATAAGTTCTTTAACCATTGCAACGAGTGCACCGGTTAACAAGACGCTGTATTTAATTGTTTCATAAATTACATGTAAAAAATATTATTTCAATAAAAAAAAATTTCTTAAAGGGAAAAAATGTTGATGGTGTTGGAAGAGTGGAGATGAGATTCTGAAATCCACTTTGGGATGTGATCACAAAGACTTTTCTTTTCTGATCCCTACGCTACATTTCAAAGAAAGTATTTAATGGAATTAACCTACCAGGATTTTTCGTGATATTTTGGTCAATGTATTTTTGGGAATTTGTGTGAATAATATTATGTGGCAGAGTGATTGGTGGAGATTAAGGCAGGGTTGACCGGGGTCAATATCGTGAACCAAACCGCGCCGTCAATTTCATGAACCGGATCATTAAGCCGGTGGCATAAAGTAGAACCACTTTCCATTGGTGGGATCCTTAAAAAAAAAAAAAGAAGATTGGTGGGATTAATTTTAAAATTATTTTCGAAAATCAGCTTCACCACGATTTTAATCTTGTCTATCTCAATGGTGTTACATTGGATTAAAGCGGTTAGTTTGATACTTTATCCAATCTCAATTATAATTAATTTTTAATTTTTTAAGGTTATTGAATAAATGAGGTTTTCTTAATGGGAATAAATGAGATATGTGGTCTATAAGTGAGACCACATATATCATTTATTTAATAAACTTAAAAAAAATAAAAAGTTTTTATAGTTAAGATCGGAAGTAGTTGAACTCAAAATTGTTCAATCTTAGGTTGTTTAACCTTAATTAATTCATTAACATTAAACATATTATCTTTATTGTTTTAAATATATATTGCATTCAATCACTTCATACATGTCAATACGATACTCAATACATAATTATGAAAATATCTTTAATCACTTATGATTAAAAAATTATAAAAATTTAATATTTTGAAAATAATTATTGAAAAAAATCAAACAATATCTTATTTGCTAACATTAATATTTATATACTCCCTCTGATCCTTTCTTCAGGAAAAAATAATGCTCCCACTGATATTATATATAGAATAGGAGGGAGTATTGGTTAAAAAATACGATCAAAGTAAGTTATATAATCAGTCCACGTTGTCTAACTAGAACATGTATTTAGAATCGGAAATAGTATAAACAAAAAAGAAAAATGATGTATTTGATATAAAATTTGGATTAAGTACACATTTTTCTCTTATAATTAGGGACTAAGTTTCAATCTTATTGGTGGTTGAAGTCGAAACGTATCATTTTTTACTTTGATTACCATTTTTGGAGGCTCAATCATATTCCTTTTTTATCTGTTATTATGTAGCCTCCTATTTTCTTTTTGCTTTGAGTTGTCTTCCATATAACTACTCTTTTATTAAGTCTTGTCTAGTACACTTTCTGCTGGTAAAAAAATGTTTTGGTTGATTAATATATTCTCTTTTCAGCCTGTTAAAAAAATTAGGAACTAAGTACATCTTATAAGATTAAATTGGTCTGAACCAACATTAATTCAATAGATTCTTATTTGCTCTTTTTAAAATAATCTTTTTATTTAACAAAAATAACCTTTTAACAATTTTGAACTTAAAAGAGTTGAATAGATTAGATTAGTTGAAGGGTCTTGTTAACAAATACTCTAAAAGTATTGTTTAAGAAACCTATAAAAAAAATTGTTTTAAAAATACAAGTCAAACACATGTTAAAGTCATAACTGCGTAATTTCCAATACAAAAGTTGTTACATTTGGATGCTTAAACAATGTTCTAAAGACACTTGTTAACATTTTCCTTAATTGAATTATCAACCAAAAGTGTCACTATTTTATTTTCATTTCGGAACATTGGTCTATACATCTCTTTTTTTTAGAGACCTATAGAATTTGCTATTTTTTGATTTTATCAACCTCGGTTTGCATGCATGCCATTTGAAGATAAAATGTTACATGATATGATAACGTGGTCGTCCAAATATGCTTGTTTAAAGTCCGTTTGATGGTTAGAATAAGATAACATTTTTTTTTTGTCTTAGATGAAGTGGTAATGCACTAAAATTAAGCTCTCACACAACTGTGAGGTCCCGGGTTCGAACCCAGGTCACAACGTTCGGCCTTACAATTTTGATATTTGCCAGTTGAGTTAGGACTTTTAAACTAAACATGATAACATTATCTTAACCAAAGATTAAAATAGGATATGCTATATTGATCATATCTTATCTCTCTATTATGTTCATCAAACGCACTCTCAATATGTGATGTCTTTTTCTTTTTTTATACGTAAGCAGATTTTGCTTTTTACGGTGTCTTTTTACCCTATTTATTGTTTGCTAACTCGTGAAAAAGTGAGAAAACTTTAGCTTACTATAAGTTGATTGTTGTGATTTTGTGTTATCATATTTGTCTTTTTTAGTTTTGTTGTTGTTGAGTTTATAATGAGATTATGAGATTACCATGGGTGGAGAGATATATCTATACCAATTTTGTTTCGACGTTGATATCACACACGTGGTACCTCGTGTGTATTTTATCTTTCACATTAACCTCTTTAATTAGTTTTGATTTTTTTGCTGATTTTATTTTGTGGTAAAGGTTTCTATTTTCTGATGTAAAAGATATTCTGATGATCAAAATTTGATTAAAAAAGTAAGGTGTTGATAGTTTTATCAAAATTAAAAAAAAGTAAGGCGTTAATGTGATTTTAAGTGTGCTGGCTATGACATTACTTTTTTATTCCTAATTTTAAGCTTATGTTTATTCAGCTAATGATTTAAAGAGATTTCTTATACGGAGAATAATCGAATGGGATTTTGTCAAGACTCCGAGAAATGCCAGCTCAGAATTAAATTAAAAAGATTGTCCGTGTCAATAATTCACTTTTTTATGTATATATAGTTAATGATAGATTTTTTTTAAGACAATTAAAAATAGATTTGTGTCTCTAATCTCCACTTGCATGATAATTGGAAAGATTAGAATTTGTACGGTCCAAGGACACGAAATGATTTTAATTTTTTTTTTAAGCAACACGAATATTACATTAGATTAAATAAATGAAGAGATACAAAGATTTAGAGGCCTTATACCTGGCCTAAATACAACCCAACTAGAAATAATCATTATAAGTCAGTCTAAGTGTATCGGCTTTAGTTTATCCTAACAAAAATCCACTTATCATGGATGCAATCCTGCAAACCCACGCACGAGCGTGAAATTAGATCACAAAAAATATGTATAGTTGACATCTGCAAAGAATAGTTAGGGTTTAAAATATCGAATAGATCGACTGCCAACACAATATCAAAATCCAAGTGTCAATAGCTCCATGAACAAAGCAACAAGCATAAAAGTTCTTTTGATCATTAACACTTCGAGAATAGTCACAAAGACTGACACGAATAACCAATACATTACTAACCAAACCCTTACGAGTTAACATAACTAGACCCTTTCGGGTTTTTGAAATTGAACCACAACAAATATGCCAATTTTTAGCCACCCATTCTCTCATTAAGGACATAAGCATAAAAACACATACCAAACAGTTGTCGATGACCAAGAGCCGGCAACACACAAACACCACCATCGACCCAACAAACAAATACCACCAAACCGACGTCGGTGACACAACGACGCCAACGCTGCCACCAACCTTAGAACTCTCAACGACTACGTCCGCTATCGACCAACCCTTCGGCGCAAACTAGAACCAACACTAACTGGAAAGCGTGCAAACCCATAAATAAAATTACATAACAAAGAAGCCAATCCATAACAAAAAACCTACAAGTGAAGAATATTTAGAAAATATACAAGAAACTTTTAGTAAGGTAGTATATAACTTTCGATTATTGTTTCTTATAATAACAAGTGTATCCTTTGTATATGTGTGCTTTGGCGTTTTTTTATTTGTATGATTGAATCTGTATGTTAGACATTATTTTTGTACTAGTACTCCCTCTAAGAATAAGCATACTTGGGATGCTTTTTTCTACACACACACTCACTTTCTTTATCTGCTTCGAAATTTTTTTAATTATTTTGTTTAAAAATATATATTTTTTCACGAAAAAGATATCTGCCCTATTTTGGACTATAGGTAATTTGGTGAGAGGATATCAAATCCCACATGCAATTTGCTTCAACGTTCCAGCATAATGCACATCATCTCATATGATTGACATGGCAAAAACATATAATTAGTGCAAGCCTAACTAAGTTTTCTTTGTACCTTCCAAATCCTAGCTACTTGATTGACCTTTCTACGCAAGATTTATTCACATATACACACACAAAAGACATATTATGTACGCAATCAACATGCCATTTATATTTAGGTCCACTAAGATATTGGTCAAATAGAATCTCAAATCTAAAAATAATGTATGGCCCCATCTTGTTGTGGACCTGTAAGGTCGAGTTCATATGCTTTAATTTATCTCTTAGAAATTAATTTTGTTAGAGAAAGTTGTTGGTAACCCTAACATTAGCTTTTATTTATTTTTTATATGGAGTAAGATTAGTTTTTTTGAGGAAGAAAGTAAAAAACTAGCTTATATTTACTACATGTTATACATTTTTACAAAATATATATCAATCCATTGTATATGGGATGTATACTATACCCGACCAACTGAACAAACTATTTGGATTAGATCGGATCATATTATTCAAGGTTTCAACATCAAATATTCTATAGAATCATGGACTCTTACTCTATATAATAACAATTAGCAAATACCTTTTGTAAAGGGTAATGGGAGAAAGAGGAATCCACCGAATAGTTGGTATTATAATTGATCACACAAGATTTGGCATCTTCTTTTTCAATATTGTGTGTGATTTTGGGATATCTTTATTTTATTTTGCTTGTACTATAGCATATCATAGGAACTTTGGATCTCACTTTACCAAACAGGTAATCAAAGCATTTATTTTTTCTTGGAACGTCGAGAAGAATAAGAAAAACAAAGAAAGAAATATCGTAGCACCCTTCATCTTTTCAAATATTAAAGAGATATGCTATAATATTATAGGAATTCAAAGAAAGAAAGAAAGATCGTAGCATCCTTCATCTTTTCAAATATTAATTATTGTTTACTAGGATTCTATAAAATAAAATAAAAAGATCTCACCAAGTGATTGGCCTCGAGTGTTGAATGAGGTAATAAATCGTTTAGAAAAAACCGAATTCAATGGCTTGGTGAAATAATTTTTAAACAAACTTTACTTACTTTTCAATCAAATTTTAAATTACTATCTAGGGTATCTTTTCCCTGAGAACCAAATAGTTGATAAAAAAAATGGACCTCCAACATTACCACCATTCATGTTGGTACAGTTAATGTAACCAAAAAAAATATTGGTACGGTTAAGGTATTTGTTTAATAAAATGATTTGATTTTTTTCCAACAAAAAAAATTATTTGAATTTTTTTGTTACATATAAAATGATTGAGAAATACTCATTGGTTCCGAAATGAACTTCCAAGAAGTCCGTGACATATTACGGTGTCGGTTTATGGAAATTAAATTTATTAAAAATTATTTAAGGAGATATAGTTAAGTGTAAAACTATCTTTTAACTAAGTGATAATGGTATACAAGTTGTGAATGTATGTTCTTGCTGAAATAGTGAGCCAAAAACTATAAACCACTTATTATCACAAATATTGATCTCATGTTTGGACTGACATTGTTATGCCTAGGTTGGTTTTTGTTGTACCAAATAGGGTTCATTATGTTGATCAATGTATATGATAACTAACTTGCATTGAGCACCCCATCCTCTATCACAAATTCCCCAAATGTTTGTAAGAGTGATAGGTATGTTGAGAATACTACTAAACCAGCTCCAGATATGAAATGCATATTCAAAGAATAGGTGTGTTGAAGTTTCACAATGCTTCGAGCAGAAGTCAAAACTAAAAAGAATATAGCACCTTCTTTCCACGAGCTTCTCATTAGTTTGGAATGCTTGAAAATGATTCCATATTGATTACTTTGGCATTTAAGTCACATGCAATGGTGCCTTGCCAATTAAGAAAAAGATGGACTAATTTTTTTTTTTTGAGGGAAAAAAAGATGGACTAATTGCTTGCTTCTTTTTAGCGAAATGAACTTTTTATTCATAATGTATACAAATATAATAAATACACGTAGCATATTGAAGTCTAAGCATTTCTTTGGCCTAACAGCTACCGGACGCTCCCGCATGTTTAGTGAAAAGCTTGAATGTCCAGCTTCAGCAAATCACGATGAAATGTACGTTGAGAGACGAGAATTTTGGTTTCAACGTGAAACCAAACATGCTATAAGAAGTCACTGCAACGTTGATAAATAATGATTCATTTTGTCTAAGGGACCTAGGTTTAATCCTTTAGACAACTTTAAACACGTCTAAGTTATATTTTAATCAAGTTGTGTCTATGTTTTTGGAAAACAAAAATAATAACTTTTTACAAAAATTTGAAAACTGGAGTATCAAACTCACAATCAAAAGGTGGCATCTAACATATCACACACATTGGATTAATTTCAATACGTTTATAATTTTAATTTCGATTAAAAGGGTAGAAAACAAAATACCCAAAAATTAAAATTTTCAAAAGAAACTTGGAAATGAGATTTAGCAAAGCCAAATTGACTATGAGTTAAAATGATCAATATATAAATAAATTTATATAAAAGTCAATTAAATAAAATGAATTGGACTCTCTTAAAAATCATGATTGAGTTTAACACAACCCACATAACCGACTTGTGGGATGAGCATTATCTCATTTATAAACACATCATTTTTTGTTTAATATAAGACATTTTAAAGACTACTTTCAAGTTAATACCACTAAACCAATTCAAACGGGTAAAAATCCACAAAACAAATTATAAATTAATTAAGGTAAAAATAACTCAAAATCCGCAAACAAATTATAAATTATAGTCAATGATCCTTTTTAGCTTAATCAAAAGTCATAAACTCGAATTAAGCTATAAAAATGCATGAGTTTAAAATCTCATCACTCATCATTCTTCAATTTCATGCTTATTAAGATTAAGGTAAAGAATGGAGTGCGCGGCGAAAGGAAGCGGAACACGGTGCAGCGCCGCCGCAACGACACTCTGTGCACGATGCGAAGCCGTTGCTTATTGTTCACTCTCTCATCGAGTTTGTTTCAATTTCTCATCACTCATCAATCTTCAATTTCATGCTTTTGTTTCTGTTGTTATTGCGTAAATTGATTTCAACTAGTTTCCATTAACATAGCTTCGTTGCTTCTTCTTCTTTTGTTCATTAGATTGCACATTGGAATCATCACAAACACGAGTGTGATAGATTACAGCAACAAATGGAGAGTGTTGAAGTGCTCAATGATTTTCCTTTCACTTTCTCTCATGAAGCAACATTTCAGGTTATTATTTTCTTAGTTTATACTCCTTTTTTAAAATAATTAATAAGGCTCTGTTTGGTGAAGTTGAGCCAAATCAGTAGTTTATTGCGGATAGCTTATAGTGTCTGTTTGGATTGGCTTATTGTAGTCTATATAATGACAATGACATAAACACTTGAAACTATTTGAAAGAACCTATGCAAACAACTTATGACATGTCCTCTAAGATAACTTATAGCTTATACGAAAAACATTAATATTTTGTTATAAAAATAGCTTATACATAAGCGCTTGTCATGATAAGCATTTACGGTGTCTTTGGATTTGCTTAGTTGAGCTTATCTACTGACATAAGTTTTGCAACACTGTTGGGAGAATTTACAAAGCAGCTTATGACAACTTTCATATGTTTTTTCAACTTATTTTCATAAGTTCTCCAATATAGCTTATAAAAACAATTTATAACATACAAAAACAATTTAATGTTTTTTATCTTTTGCTATAAAACTAACTTATGCAAGCTTACACATAAACGCTTATAACGATAAGTGCTTGTGGTATAAGCTCCAAATAAGCTGTTTATCCATACAGGCCCTTATGCTATAAACTGCAAATTAATATATTCGTCCAATTAGGGCCGTATATTGATTCTGTAATAGTTATTTGCTATAGTTTCTCTCACGAGCTTATAACATCTTTTTCCCACTAGTTTTAAGCATTTTTTTTTCATATGCTACTTTAAATAGTGCTCGAGCTTAAAGCTTATCACTTATCATTTTTCTTGTCATTTCTATACATATTATTTTAATTAAATTTTTTATTATTTTACAAATTCCTTTTATGTCATTTTAAATTTATCTATAGTTCAGCCATTAATTTTATCTAATACTTCAAATTTAACCAACTAATTTATCTACTATTAGCTATTGTTTTATTTAAATGATGCTTATGTAATTTAAATAGGTTTGCGCAAAACAAGAAACTAGGTGTTCATTTTTAAGCAAGAGAGACATTCATCAATTGGGAATGTGGATGCATGAATGCCATTGTGGAGCATCATCCACTTCATTTGATCAGTTAGGGTTTTATCTTATTTCCTTCATATTGTGAAACTTGCATTTTATCTAATTTCTATTTTTGAAAGATGAGTTATAGTTTGTGTTGAAGAATTATTCAGTAATTAAGCCATAATTACATACACCCAATGATTATTATACAATTATAACTTTTACAGTTTGATTATAATTTTAGACCAAACTTCAGTTTTAGAATTTTACTTTTGCAGGTTAAACAATTGCTGGGACCTTCCAAGTGTTTTGTGTCCATGTCGCGGTAATTTTATCCTTCAAGCTTCTTCTTGTTCAACTTCTGATTCCTCTTTTTGTTATCAAATTAGAGTAAAACTGAACATATTATAAATTTTCAGGTCCTGACTCTCTGGTATCAGAGCAATTGTGTAGTTGGAGAGACTACTATATCTGGAGGGGCATCCCACTAGACTCACCTATTGCTTTGCTTCTTCAGTGGGTATGATTGTGTAATTTTTTGTTGCAGCCACATTTATGTCGTCCAATGTTGTCAACTAGCTGTTATAGCAGTGTTACAGCATAGCGGATTTTGATGAATCCACTATGAAAGCGACGGCGCTGTCGGCTATTTCACATAGCAGATTTTTTGCCCGCTACACTATCTGCTAAGCTGTTAATTCACAAAGTGGACTTTTGGCATTCTTCTATTTTCTGCAATCTGCTATTGATAAAATTGTTGTCATCGCCATTTGCTTATATTCAACTGTGGTGATGTGTAGTTAGCTTGTTTAGTTTGTATATGCGGTTAGGTTATAAGAAAGGGATGGGGGCCTTGAGTTTACCCACACTTCACCAAAATAAGAAGTCTACCACCTTGTGAATTCTAAGTTTCCCTTCCATTAACTAGTACTACTATCTTTGGAAAGAATTTGCTACTAAATCTTCTGCCTTGATTGTATTAGGTTATTTAGATTGAATGTCTTTTTAAAATTATATATTTGTCTTTATTTCAGCCTCTTACAATATATCATGCTGCTAAACTTGTTGGGATTACAACCTTGAATCTCGAAGTCAGTGATAAGTTGTACATACATTACCTTGGTAAATGACCACCTTCAAATTCTATATAATCATTTTAATTTGTAGTGTGACATTTCTTTTCTTTGATTCTCTTAAATTATGTTTAGGAACGGGTCTGAACTCTGAAGTGATTTACTAGTAATTAAAATATTTTAGTCATCTTCTATCTATGGTTACCAATGAAGCATGTACACCTTTAGGATTGGGCGTGTCTCTATGTCCGACATGCATTTATGCCCGACACACTGTGGTGTTTGACATCCGTACGACACTTGCTCGACAACTCAGACAAGAGTCCCAAAAAAACTTTTTTTCCTTTGCTTTTGCACATGTTAACACTTCTTGGACACATCTACAAACGTTAAGAATGTGTTGAAGCAATGATGATCAATTAGGGGGGTTCAAAATATTAAATTTGATTATTTCTAGCTTTTTGATGGTAGATGGATGAATGAAGGTGGAAGACTATATTGAAGCACATTAGGTTTTGATTGTCAATTTAGGTATTTTATGAATAATCGTCATATTTAATTTAATTATAATAAATAAATATGTATCGGTGTTGGTGTCCTATACTTTTGAGATTAGAAGTGATGTGTCTGTGTTGTGTTTGTTGTCCGTGTCAGAGTCCATGCTTCATACTATACTGTAAAATCTGTCAAACTATTCCAGGGCTCAAGCTGTTGCAATACCTTTTTTGCCCAATGGCACTTCTGCAGTTTTTTTGGGTAAAAATAAGTGCTTTTACTAACTGTGTCACCAATGGTATTTTTGTGATTTTCTTCCCTAAAACATGGTCTGCACATTCAGATGGTCCTACTTTCGCTCGGTAATAAAAGTCCATATTTACACGTTTTATGCCGCATTTGCAAGGTTAAATGTTTTAAAACTTGTTTTTTTTTTCTTTCTAAATTTTTGCTGTTGTCTATGCATATTTAAGGGTTTGTATTTGAAATTCCTCAAGCTAGTCTACATTAGTTATGAAACTCTTTTCTTCTGTCATCTTTATCTGTTATTTTTTTAAAAGGTCATCTTTATCTGTACATTTAATGTATCAAAAGTAACAAATCTACTTTATAAATTGCTTTGTTTACGAAGGTTTGTGTGTGTGTGTGTTAATAATAAATCATTTTTTACGCTTTCACTGCGCATGACTTTGGCTTATTGAAATTCTACATGGAAGGACCCGAGAAGGAGCTGCTACAACTTGCTGTGTTTGGAGAATTACTTGCCCTCTTCCCTGGTGTACATATTCATATAGATCTTGTTGGACCTGCAATTCCTTCTCAAAGGTCGGATGCATTGCTCATTAGTAATTATTCTGTCATCTGATGCTGGTCACTACTTGGTCTAATTATATATCCGTCTTTCCTCCCAGTAAACAGGGATGGTGAAAAGATCAGCATTTCTAAGTATCCTTGTTGCAGTGAAGCCAACTGTGTGTGCAAACTAGCGACTGAAAATGTCAGTATAACCTCTGCATTGACATTGAAGCTTTGGCGAGGATTTTATCATGACAGATACAAAGATATTGTTAAGGTATCCCATTGCTACTTCTGAAAAGAACCGATATGCAAATTTTATTATTACTTGTTCTTACCATGTTACTATCATTCAAGCTAATCTTGCTTGTTTTGATTTTAAGTGTCTGATTCTCCGAAATCAATAATTTTCTCTGATTTTCAGGATTCCTTTCCTCACCTAATTATTGCTCCAAATGGCGGCATTGCTGCCTATTCCAGTTGGTTACCAAGTATTGTATGTGTCCCATCTTTTGCTTATCCTCTGTTTTGGAGTTAGTTTTAGTTTTTTGCTGCCTTCAGTTCAAAAACTATGCGGCACGCTTACACAATTTCCTTATGTTTCCTTTGTTTGCATGATCAAATTTTCAGGAGTTAATTGAAAAGATTTATGTCCCTGCTGTTTTTAGTGATTATTGTGAAGAAGCTTGTCATCTTGCAGCAAGTTGCATAAAGACTGTAACTGGACGCCCTCTTAGATTACCTGTAAGTTTCTAATTCGATCTATGGTGTCCTGTATTGAGAAAGTTAATTCTTCTGATGATTTACTATGAATTTTGATGATCCTTTGTACCCACTCCTATGTAGGTTCAATTAAATCCTTTTAGGCAGCCTATTGCCGTGGAAGACAGCGTGTTGTTGCTTCCATGCTACTCTAATTGCTTTCTTTTTGGTATATAATTGCCAATAGGATTTTACTTCATAAGATAGCTCATATATGATTCTTACGGTTGGCTCTTTTTGAAGCGTCATGTTAGAAACGAAGCAAACTTTGCTTCAATCAAAATCAAAAATAGGAAAGATAATTGCAAGCTATGTTTTACTTAATCAAGAGAAGTAGAGAACTTTTTCCCCCTAATATCGGGTCAAGTTGGGTAACAACTGAGGGTGGAAAACAGAGATTTAATGTTGGACTTCTATAATGCCTCTATTCCTTAAGTTACTATTGAATTAGTAACAGCTTGTCTCTATTGGGTATTATTTTTCTTTCGACATACACACGTCTTTTTTTAATGGTTGTATAAAATCTCTAAATAAGAATCTCTTTTGATATTTTATATCCTTTTCTTGGTTTCAAGATACTCCTCGAGTCTTTTTTATTTTTCACGAGCGAAGTAATGAAGATGCTCTCATCAATTGTTTCCTATCTATGCATCTCAGATTTATTATATTTGTAAAAAATTGAAATTCTAAAATTTTATTGGCAGTGTGTTGGTTTCTGTATTCACGAAGATTGAAGATTGCTTGCTTGTGTGTATTGTTGAATAATAAATTCAGAATAATTGTTCCTTCTTAAATGTAAGGAGGACAAATTATTTTTGATAAAGTTAAATTCTTTCTTGAATCATAAGTTGCTTCTTTGTTGGTTGAGGAATCCTAGAACCATTATATTATCATTCCATTCCAATTTAGTCTTCTTCCATTCATCTCTTATTCATTCAAAAGCTGTTGTATATTGTTGCTTTCTCTGAGGCCCTGGTAAGTATTTCGAACTATTTTTGCTATTTATTTTTCTTTTACATTTTTGTAGTATAACAAAACCAATTTGAATATTTTATAGATAAATTTAAATTGAATTTTATTATCCTATTTATGTACAAGCCTCTTCATCTTATATTACTCTATTTAGTCCTGTTTCTATTTACATGAAATCGTATTTTGTCCGATTTAGCTTAAGAGCTTTTCTTTTGAGGGTATGGTTTCTAGTGACTTTATTTCTCAAGTGTCTTACATTTGATCTATTTAATAGAAGTCGTAAATATGTAGAGTCATATACATAAATATGTGTGTGTCCCTCCCTCCTTTCTCCTTTTTCATTTTGTGTGTCCCCCTCTCTCTCTCTAAATTATAGAGAGAAGATCAAGAGAGATAAAGACACATCATGCAAAAGGAGAAAGAAGGAGAGAGTAAGAAAAAGAGAGGATCCTGGTTCTTTCCGGCCACATCAAACGGTTGGAAGAAAGGGATGATTTATTCATTGCAGTAGGAGGGAGGGAGAGAGAATTAAATTGGCTTAATTACACTTTTGACCCTCTAAGTTTTCCAAAGTTGTGATTTTGGCCCCCTAAAAAAACTCTTTCCAAGCCCCTAAGTTTACTTTTTGCTGCAATTTTAGCCCCTCATGGCAATTAGGGGTCTGAAAAGTAAACTTAGGGGGCTAAAATTGTCATGAGGTGCTAAAATTGCAACATAAAGTAAACTTAAGGGGCTTGAAAAAAGTTTTTTTTTTAGGGGGTCAAAATCACAACTTTGGGAAACTTAGAGGACCAAAAGTGTAATTAAGCCAATTAAATTACGTTTAGCGGCTTTTAAAAAGAAAAGTGTGGGCAATTTTTTTCTTTTTTTTTGGTAATAGAAGTGTGAGCTTTTTATTCAAATATAAATGGTACACATAGCTAATACACACCTAATTTTTGAACGAGTGTGTATTACATTCCCCATTTCTAATATAAAAATGTTCGAATACAATTAACCCCTAAAGAAATCAGTAAAGAAAATAAATTAGAGTACAGAAACATCACAGACAGTAACAATATCTCAATTATGTTGACACCTTAAAACTACTATCTAGTGCTTGTAATGGATAAAATAAATCTTGTATAATCTATTAGGCTGTTTAAATACCTATTTCATATGAATATATTTGAACTAATAATATGACATATGTTTAAATATACTAATAACAAAGTAATATCTCAATCAAATGAAACTCTATTTTATATTTAATGACATTTTAAAGAATCTGAATATATATGATATCATATTTCAATTCTAATTTATAATAATCTATTTAATTGTGAGAAAAATTAATGTAAACTAATACGCTTAAATTATTTAAAAGGTTAAGAAATTTATAAATTAATCCAAAGTATAAAATATAATAAATTAATAGTTTGAATGGCCTAACAATTTTAGTTAAATATAAGCTTTTAATATTTTTTAGTCTTTTCCATTTTAAAACAAGTCTGGTATGAGCTGTGTGACGTAAGCTAGACCTTGGGGCTTTGTCACTCACCCTAATCTTATTCCCACTGCTAATTCTACCTCCACTTACAACATTAACACCACTAACATATACTAACATTTTGTAAAAAAAAAACATATACTAACATGATAATATTTGTTATTTAAAAAAAGTACCACAAAGGTGTTCCACTCCATAATGTACAAGCCACCCAAACACTTAGGGCCCATTTGGATTAGCTTATTTTAGAGTTTATATAAAACAGCTTATGCAAATAAATAAGTTTTTATGTATTATTTATAAGTTTTTAAGGTTGTTTATGAAAAAACAGTTTATGAAGATACGATTTTT